>ERZ808051.312-NODE-312-length-59230-cov-10.102193_pt1 | contig 59230 bp, 86 predicted proteins | sample MGYA00380199_ERZ808051 | MGnify/ENA primary metagenome ERZ808051 (study PRJEB31490, sample SAMN06133391) | mouse gut metagenome | isolation source: J11 | host: mice | place: China: Chengdu | collected 2015-05 ... | reverse complement strand
TGGTGATTCTGTTCTCATTTTCTTCACTCAACACCCTTCATTTTTTGCTCCATTAGCCTACTTTCCGAGAGTACTCTCAAAGAAATATATCACTATACTTATGAAAGGACTGATAAAAATGAAACTACCTAAAAATTTGTGTGCTACCTCATGTGTGCTACCTGTGTGTTACTTGGCAAAATTAAGGGCTTCCGCTGACAATCCACATCAACGGAAGCCCTTATAAATTCGTTATTTCTTAGAACTTACCTTCTTTAGCAGCTTCCTCGATCGAAACTGCAATTCTCCTAAAATCAGCCTGTATTGGCACTTTTGTTGCCTTTGTGTTTCCTATTCAGCAAATTTTCTCACTTGCGAGCACGGCGTAGCGCTTTTTTTGTCGTAGCTTTTTCTTCCTTATTAAAAGGAAGCACGATCTCATTTCTGATACCGTGCTTCCAAAACGTACTTATAATTTATTAAGCCTGCGCGCCGTCATACACATACCCTGTTTCTTCCCAAAACTTCTTCGGAGATATGTAATAATCATACTGGGAGCTGCCTTCTTTTTTGAAAGCCACTCCGAATTTAAGGAACCCAAGGATAATTCCCTGACGGATAAACTGCTGATCCTTTTTCATTACCCTGGCAGCGACCTGCACTGGAACATTCTCTCCCGTAAATTCCGGTATTTCTAAATATATCTTATTTTTATCCATTTGTCAAAGACACCCTCCTTTCTGTTGCCCAGCCCAGCAATTGCAGAATTTCATTCGCTTTCTTCTCCCATATCAAACAAACTCAACTGTACATTCTCGGATGAAAACCTTTTATCCAGATCATAAATTGTACTTCTATCTGATCGGTAAGGAATAGAGACCTTATCTTGCCAGCCTTTGAAACTGTCCCAAAGCTCTGGCAGATACCTGCGGATATTTCTCAGCTCTTTCAGATTCTTTTGCTGGCAATGCTGACAGCTTACCCGATCCAGGATATCATATAGCCGGATCCCAGATTGAATCCAATGTACTCCATGCTGGTAGCAATATTCAAGACAATCTGCCTCTGTCATTTTCCACTTTATCAGCGGATATGCCTTCGCATAATTCTTATGAGGCTTTATGTCTATTCTCTGCACCTCGTCAGCTGCTATGCCTACATACTCAATCACAAATCGCTCCAATGACTGATAATATCCATTTAACAACTGCCTTTTTATAGCCGTTCCCCAGCGTTGCTTACCGCACCAACCATATCCCCTGCATCCATTCCGTTTCTCATGGGCAAATGCCATAAATTCAAACATACTGAGATCATCTTCTGCAATTTCTCTGTATTTCCGGTATTCTTCCGTTTCTTGTATGCTCAGGACAGTAAATTTAATTCCCTCTTTCAAGCAAATGCTCGCTGTATACAGAAGAACATCATATGTAGCCTGATATTCATCACCTAGATCTACAGTTACTACTTCATTCAGCCTTACACCTTCGTCTAAAATCTTTAAGAATAATGCCAGACTGTCCTTGCCGCCACTTAGCGACAAAGTATAATACGAAAAATTTTTCATAACACCACGAAACAAATTCCGCTCGTGGATAGGACATCACGCCTCCCATGCTACTTCGGTATGGCTTTCGCAAAGAGCTCCCACTCATACCTCTTTCACGCTGCTGTCAGTCCTTTTGTTCTCGCCACTTTTCACGCCTTGGCGGTCAACCCGGTTTACCGGGATTCGTTATTACTCCTTTCTCTCTCCTTTGCCTAAAATCCCCAACATAACTCTATGCCAATAGCTGTAGTGGATATCAGATAGCGGTCTGTTTCTCATTCACGGCTTCCTCCTTAAATAGATCATGAGTGCCTTCTGCCAGCTTGTAATACTCCTCCTTGCTATATGAAAAGCCAAACAAAGACAGAATTTTATCGAACCGCATAACCAGTTCTCCTTTCTCCTTACGATACCTTGTGTTCCATTCTGCAATGTCGCCGTCTGCAACCCCGCTAGCAGTATAAATCATCAGCTTATAAAGAAGACCGATTGCCTCACGCTGCTGTTCATACGTTGCTTTTTCCTCATCTGTCTTACCATATAAGGAAGTTTCGCCAGTGATGAAATTTAACATTACCCGCTCATTGATCCATGATCCACACTGAACCATGACGTCAAACAGTTTCTCCATCACTTCTTCCGGCTTTTCATTTTCTGGCTTAAACTTCTGCTCTATAGCCAGCTTTATAAAATCAGCACGTTCAGTAGACATTTCTTTCTGCATGGCTTTGATCTGCCGCTTTCTCTTGTCCCGTTCCTTTTCTTTCAGCTCATATTCGGATAGTTCACGCTTTTCTTTCCCTTTCTTCTTGATGATTGTGAATGCCCTATACCAGACCACATAGAACAGCTCTTCCTTCGCCGCCTGCATCCTGCATCCAATTTTATCCTTGACTTCCTTATCCAGATCAAATTCCTTGACAGTCTCCCACTTCCCTGTATATCTCTCGTATTCAGTGCCTTCCGGAGCAGGCTTGACACCTTCTGCCTTGCAGATTTTTATGTAGGCTTTCTCCCGTTCCTTACGTTTAATTTCTTCGACTGCATATTTTGCCTTCTGTGCCAAATGATTGGAACTGGTAGATTCCCTCAGAATTTTATTACGGGTCTTTACATCCGGAATTTTCTCCAACTCATACAGATCCTTAAGCGACAGCTGGAAGCCCTCGTCTTTCTCTTTCTCCTGTAGTATTTTTTGATTAAGTTTCGCAATATTAAGACGGTGCTTTACGGTTGTTTTGGAGAATCCAGTCTTTTCCGCGATACTTTCTTCTGTCTCTCCAAGATCAAGCATCATCTGAAAACCGTTTGCCTGCTCCCAGATAGTCAGATCATTACGCTGCATATTTTCCTCAAGCATTGTAGACACCTGATTCTTCTTGCTCATACCTTCTACAATCCTACAGGGAATCTCTTGGATTCCTGCTAGTTTTGCCGCAGCGCATCTCCTGTGACCGATAATCAATGTATAGCCATTCTCATGCCACTCCTGCTTTTCATCCCAATGCCCAGGGATTACCGTGAGATTTTGCAATACACCATTCTTTTTGATCGACTCCGACAGTTCAGACAAATCACCAAGATTTTTTCTAGGATTATCCGGATGCTGATAAATATGATCCAGACATATGTTTACAATATCATTCATTGCCGATACCTCCGCTCTTTAAAATGTTGTCCATATTTCATTTACTCCTGTGGTTTGTTTGCTATACAAGCGATATTGCTTTCGATCTTTTTGTATGTATCATTCGCCATAAGAACCTGAAGAACCGCATTGGACAGCATTGTTTTCGTACTCTCGTCAAACGCTGACTTAACATCACGATTGACCTGCTGCCGTACTTCATCGATCTTTTCATCCAGATAGTTTTTCACTTCATCGTCAATCCCAAGATGCTGGCGCAGATACTCCTCAAAGGTATACTCCTTTGTTTCGGGTCTATATCTTCCTTTGTTGTATCTGTCCTTTTCAAAACTCTTGACAATGCTGAAACTGCTATTCTCAATGCAATCTTTTACACAACGTTTTGCATACTGCATCAACGTGAGTTCCTCCTTAGGCGAATCATCCCATACGGACGATCCGCCAATCTGAATTTTTTCATTTTCCATATAATTATGAACAATATCCTTGATGATGTCGTTTGTTGCATACTGGATTTTCTCCTTGATGTTGCAAAGCACTTCACTTTTGATTTCCGCAACAACCTCACCGTAAAGGTTTTTCTTTACCTCGGACGTTACAGCCCGAATGATGCCAAGAGCAAAATTCTCTGTATTAAATTCGATCGTCAGATTTTCTTTTTCCATCATTACTTCTGTATTTTCCATACCATCACATTCCTCCATTTCTTCTTCTGTAGGCTCATAATCCTCTTCATATTCGTAGTCGTACATCATATCCCTCCTCGTAATTAAAAATGTATTTCCAACAATTTGGGCATATCCCAGATATGAACATCTCTCCATGCTGCATCCTGAATATCCATTCCGCCACTTAACCCATTATCCAGACGGATATACTTCCCTTCCGTCATTGGTATCACTTTTTTTCTTGCATCTGATACATATTTACAGTATCCTGTTATGGTCTGAATCTCCTTACTTACATATATGGCTAGTAGGTAATTGCGAAACTCTGGAAGCCGCATAAATACTGACTTTTTTGTTGCCATATTTTCTTTCGCTCCTCATCTTGTTTTAGATACATTACACAAAAAGTTTGCTTAAATGTAGATACTAAAACTCCTTTATTGTGTAGTTTCTACAAATTCTGAATGATGTGTTTCGCAATTGCCTAATATATGGCTAGAAAGCCAAAAGATTCAAACCAATAACAACTACTATAAAACATAGGCTACAAGCACCAGTCTTGCCCAAACTTCCGATTCTTTTGCCTGTATGATCATATTGTCTTTTCTGCAGACTTTACCAATCGAACATTGTCAACGATATCCTGCAGTTCATTATCCGTAAGTCCAACATAGTTATCCATATCGAACATTTCTTTGGTGACTCCTTTCTTTACAAGCTGATCTTGATAAAACTTCATATCACCCTGACAATCTAGTTCATACATATAACATCACCTCTTTTCTGATTCTAAATCTCCACCTGTGTCTCTCATTTGCGCAATCGAGCGATCAACAAAATCTCATTTGCGAGTTTTCTGGGCAAAATATAACTATTTTTTTCTCAGAATAATCTCATATCCGAGAGCTTCTGCCATCCGATAAAAACTATCATACCGCATATTCACAGTTCCACGATTCAGCATTTGACTGATATTCTGCCTCACGCATCCCATCCGTTCTGCAAGCTCTTTCGGTTTTACGTCTTCCTTTTCCATAATACATCGAATAATATTTGCTGCATTGTCTCCGCTAAACTCTCCTTCCAATTTCTCACCTTCCTCTCTTGATTTCTGCTTCACATAATTCTTTACTCTCAAAAAACTCGTTTTTAGCAAGCGTGTTTTTTTGATGCCATCCTGCTCTAATACAGATATAACTCTTTTCATTTTCAACTAAAATTTCATATGGTACAGCGATCCGTTCTGGTTCGTTATTCCAATCGTTGCATCTGGGATTTCTGCATATTCTCCACATTCTCCTTTCTATAAATGGATTTTGGTACTGTTGCATTGGGGAGGAAATCCCTCCCCATCAGCTTCTGCAATTCCTATAACTTGATAATCTTCCTTTCCCCTCTGTCATAAAAGTACAGTGAGTATGACAAAATCTCCTCTGTAATGACCTGTGTATCATTGATTTCTCGGATCATGCTTTTGATCTCCGCACTATCCTCCTCATGTTCTGCCGGCAAAAGCAGCACCTCGTGAATGGACGATGGAATGATATAGTAACTGCCGCCGATCGCATCTGCAAAATCCTGAATCAGATCTGGGTACAGGAGGCAGGCTGCCCCGTCCACTTTGTTCCTGTTGCTAAGCACGTACATCGGAACGCTGTCAGAACATTCTGCCATACATTCATCATGTTCAAATTCTGGTGCCCCATTCATGATCTCATACAGTACATCCATCATACGCTTGATCTCGTATTTCAGAATCCGCGGTGTGTTTTCTTTCGCCGCCTGGTATAAATCTTCTACTGTCACATTCCACATCTTCATGTTCACATTATGTATAAGCACTGATGCTTCCCCAAGTTCCGAATCTGATATAAGGCACTTGAATATGATGGACAGATCCAGAAACTCTTTGTGTGGAACGTCCTTGAGCAGTTCGCTGTTCTTCTCCGTGTTGACAAGCTTGTAGACGATCTTATGCTTAATATGTTCATAATCCAGTAAATACTGCATGTCTACACGATGGCTTATTTTGTTTCTGTTATAGGTGGATATGACATCATCGATAACATTATCGATCGACGTAATCCCGGTTTTATAATCATCATATAGATTATTGAGATAAATAGTTGGAGTGATATTATTATTCTCCTGCATCATTGTAATGCCTTTTAATACTACTCCATTGTTTTTTCTAACATCATGTAGTTTTACCTGACAATGATCACCTACTTTTTTCTCTAATTCTTCTCTGACTAACATTGTAAAATTTGCGAAATCCATTATTGTCTTTTCTCCTTTTCTTTTTAAACAATTTGCATTTGGCGCACGAACACCTGCCAGCTTATTCCGTCTGTCGGTTATCCATAAAAAGCACTTATAGGAATATTCGAAAAATAGTCCTCATCTGAATCGTCTGCATAATATACACAGTCCATATCATTCCACGTATAATGCTGTTTCTTGTAGAAAAATGACTTTACAACCATCTCTCCTAAACTATCCGAATAAATATAATGTGAAGCACTCATGGCATCGCCTCCTTCCCGTATTACAATTATGTTAATATCTGCGTATCATACATCAATAGAAAATTATCTGAGTACTACTTGCATGCTAAAAGACCCTTTTCGTGAAAGCTTATAAATTCTTTTCCGATAATTATGTGGTCAGCAATCGGAACTCCAATCAACTCTCCTGCATCATTGAGCCGTTCTGCTGTGCAAATATCAGCTTTGCTCGCAACAGGATCGCCAGATGGATGATTATGAACCAAAACGACCCTAGCAGCCCCGCACATCAGTGCTTTTTGAAAAATCTCTCGTGGAGAGATCTGAATGTGGTCAATTGTTCCATGCGCAATTTCAAAGACACCGATCAATCGCATTTTTGAGGTAAAACAGAGCTCATATAAGTACTCCTCAGACTGGATATTCATTTTAAAAATATCATTCATCATCTGTACGATGCTCTTAGGCGTATACAGGTTATCTGTTTTATAATTTACAGCACCTTCTTTAAACATTACAGGGAAAAAGTTTTCATTGATCAGTGTCTTATAGGTTGTTACCCTCATGCCATCTTCGCCTCCTCTACCAGCTTCTCAGCTTCCTTCCGGCTCTCAAACCAGTCAGTGTAGATGTCCTTCCGCCTCAGACTCTTGAAACTATTTTCCGGTTTGCAGACGGCATCAATGACGCTTGTGATTGCCGCTCTCACCTTTCCTTTGTCATCCACCGAAGAAGTAACGCAATAATAGGTCTTCATACCGCTAAGTGTCAGCTCATAAGCATCTGCTTCCTCTTTTGTAAGTTCCACCTGATATTCTATATAGCCCCAGGCTTCCTTTCCAATCTCCTCGCAGAAGGTCTTTACATCAAAATTCTTAATCTCCGCAACATCGCCTTTTCTAGGGAAACCGCCCGGCATAACCGGGCGTTGCGTACTGTAATATATCATACTGTCTCCTCTTTCTTCTTTCTCCTAGTCGTTGCTTTTCTTTCGACTGTGGAAACTTTTCTGGGTCTCTTAGTCTGTTCCGGCTGTTCAATCTCGCTTTCAAGCGCAAGCACAGTTTCTTTTGCCTTTTCTGCCTTGATCTCTTCCGGCTGAATCTGTGCCGTCTGTTCCGGCAGTCTTTCTTGCAGTTTATAGCGTTTACGAATAGAGGCAATCATTAATGCCATTTCCGCATTCACTAACGCCTTATCCTCATCTGTCAAACCTGCGGACAGATCCTCTCTGTCCTGCCAGCCGCCTGTACTATCCAAAAACGTATCAATTATTCTCTTTGCTCTGTCATGCTTTACTTCCCATTTCATCATAGAACTTGTCCTCCTAGTATTTTCTGCATATTCTTTTACAACTGCCTTGCCCTGCTCTATTACATTCGGAATCTCAACTCCAATTTGCCGGTAGAAATCCGGATGAACTATGCACTCATAGGCTCTCGCCATCTTGCTTCTCTGCTCCTGCGTTATTCCGATATGAAAATCTTTTGCTATCTGTAACGCTTTCTTCCAGTCCTGTTTTTGGACTGCTTCTCTTACAATATCTGACTTTTTAATCATTCATCATCACCGCTCCAACACTCATGCTACTGCATCCCGACTTTCTACTTTCCTTTCATCTCTGTCGCAATAAGCACCAGTACAATCACTCCGTTTACCAGAACTACCGCTAGATTCTCAGCTCTCATTCCATCATGCAGACCCACCATGAAGTTGATGAGCAACAACACCTGCAGAAACCTCCGAACTTTTCTCATTGCATTTCAGCCTCCTTTATGGTAGACTTATCAGCTGAGGGGGCTTTTTTCTGCCCTGCTCAACCGATAAGGAACTGTTTGCTTAGTTACTAATCAATCCAACTCAGCACCGCTGTGACGATTGCCAAAAGCAATGTCACTATGGTTGCTATGATAGCCGTCCAACTTTCATAGATTTGGATTTTGATTTGTCGCTGTTCGAGCAGTTCTTTTTCTTTCTGCCGTTTTTTCTTTCCTTTACCCAAATGGTGTCCTCCTTTCCTTTGGATTTAATCAAGCATTTATTTTGTTTGATTATGTATATAATCATAACTCGTATTTGCGTATTTGTCAATAGTTTTACTTCTTGAAATGCGTATTTTTTCGTTATTTACTCTCTAATTCGAGTTCTGGAATCATATTCATCGAGACTCTCATCTGGTGTAGTTCATTTTCTTTACATTGTTCGGGAAAATATTGAATAATTGCATAAATATGTTGATGTATATATGATTTCAGATATATTTATTTACCAGTAACAAGAAATAGATTAGATATATAATCTTTTAATCTGACCATTATACTTTCTCGTATTTGAGTACTTTATTCGCATTTTCGTGTGGATAGTGTGCATAAGTCGAGAACAATTCTACAGACCGCTCTTATAAAAACATAAATATAACTCAATGCCAGACTTATGTACTTGGGTAAAAGTTAAGTAGTAAACTCTTCTATTGTTGGTCAAATTTTATTTTGCAAATTGATTTTTTCAGCTGGCTTATCCTGAATTTTCAACTAAAAAAACAGCCCCAGCTTTTACGCCAGGGCTTTCTCTACTCTATAGAATTTATAAACTCTTCACAATCCAGTTTCCGATATGCCTTTTCAAAGACTTCTTTCGGACTCCATGATTCAAATCCATCAGGATATTTAATCCGATAGCCCGCAGATCCATTTTTCTCCTGTGGCTCTGCCTTGACTATCTTAACACCAATATAATTCTGCATGAATGTTCCTTCCTATTTTTTATAGATTTTATTTACAGCAGTCTGCACCTGTGCATAGTTATATCCTGCTGCTTCCAGCCGTTTCTTCCTGTCTGCCCCGTTGCCCCATTTGCCTGCAGCAACTTCGCGTGCGACCTGGTCAATGGGCTTTTTCCCACATCCGGCTCCGGATGCAGAACCACCGCCGGATGAAAGACCGGCTTTTGAAAGCGTCTGACCGGCCTTTGCGCCATTATCCAGCCCGCAAACCGTATGTGAACCTGCCTTGACGTAAATCGCGCCGCGGACGCAATATGCCGAACTTGTCAGATATTCGGCTGCCGTGATAATCTTATAGCCCAGCGCCTGCAATGCGGCTTTCATTGTTCCTGTCGTCCATCCGTTTGATCCGTAGTTTGCGCCGGATCCGGATGCCACAGCCGCCACGTTCTGAAGACTGCTGCAATCACAATTACACTTTCCGACTTTGTGAAGATCAAAGTTGACCGCTTTCGCCAGCCTGTAAAGCGTGTTCCGGTTGTCGGATCCGTACTGGCTGTAACCGATATTGTCATTTTTGCAGGCCGCTTCAACCGCGGCGGCATGTTTCTCCCTGACGCCGGCATCCGGATGGATCGCCATATAGTCCCATGGCTTACTGTACCATTCCCGGATGCAGACTTCCTTCCCGGTCTGATCTCCCTTTACGCCGTTGACACCGCCATTTTCTGAAATACTGGCATGCCCTATTCTGATACCCATGATATTTTCCCCCTTTCCGCTCCCGGATGCCGCGTATTTGTCATAATACTTCTGGCCATATCCGGCGCGCCTGTTTTTCATTGCTTCTGATTGGTCCGCCGGACGTTCAAACCCGGTCAGAACCTTGTCGGATGCTGATTTCACGCTGACGGCCGTTTTGAGGGCGGAAAGCACGCCCTTGTAACTTGTGGCCAGTTCCCTGGTCAGAAATTCAAGCTGCGTTTCCAGATCCCCAATCGATACACCTTTTGACTTTACCAGATCATAAAGCTCCGCCTTCCGGCCTGCAGAAGTCCATTGCGCCAGCCCGTAGCCGTATTGTTTGCCCGGAAGGGGATGCAGAAATTCCTCACGGCTAATTTTTCCAGCATCCACAGCAGATGTGTACTCCGTATCTGTACAGTATGCCCTTCCGGCCTCTTTCAGCCGTCTCTCACACAGATTTTCAAGATTTTTGGGATTTAGTCCGCTTTCTGCATATAGATTCCCCATAAGACCAGCTACCCCGTAATCATTGTTTATTATTCCGCAAAGATAATTCCAGACCTGTTCCTCTTGTGTGTTTCCTCTCAACGCCATATGCAATCCCCCATCCCCTGATACCTGCAATCAGGAATTTTCACTTATCTTCATTTGTTTCACAGCCGCCTCGATCAGCATATCAAGCTGGTCATCCGATATACTGATATTTTTGGCGGTCAGGATATCCCTTAACAGATCTATAACAATAGCCTTCCTCTCCGCACCTGTTTTCGCATTATAAACCTGCTGTGCCATCAGTACCGCAGTATTTACCCACCTTGTGATCTCATCTAACCGATCCTGTCCGATCTTTCCGCGTACCCACGGGATCAGGTAACATGTCGCCGCGAACACCGCCAGCAGCACAACCAGTCTCAGTACTTCAAAAATCATTTCGTTCATAATCCGTTTTCCCCACTTTCATTTTCTTTTGGTTCTTCTTTTAGTTTGAATCTTTTGATTAGGGCACACAGCAGGATCTCGCCACCGAAAACACTAAAAAAACAGGTTGTAAGAGTCGATGACTCTACTCCTGTCCTGATCGTTACCACCGTCTGCGCTATCGTATAAATAATGATACTGACAAAGCAGAAAATGACATACTTATCCAGACCTTTCAGCCTTTTCTTTTTCCGCTGGCGTCTGCGCTCCTGCCTCCGGATCACTTCCTGCCGCTTACGTTTCAGCTCAAGTGCCCTTTTTTTCAGATCGTAATCGTCCCTGTTCATGGTCACATACCTATCCGGGTAAAAATATATCCCACGACGATCCCGATAATGGCGGTGAGGATATGTCCCGTTACCTTGCGCCACATCTCTCCGTCCCTACTCTCGAGTACTTCCAGGCGTTTTCCCTGCTTCTCCTGTTCCTGGAGCATGCCTTCCATGCTCAGCGCAAGTTTTTCCACAGATGTTGCTAACGCCCCGATCTGTCTGACAGACTCTTCAAGTTCTTCAATCCGCCTGTTCTGGCGGTGGTTTTCCGCATCCTGCCTTTTGGCAAACTCTTCATGCTCTTTTCGCGGAAGATACATACTTTCGTCCATGATTTACCTCTCTTTCCTGCCCCTGCGGGCATCTTAATTATGTAGTTTTTATGTAGTTTAAAAATCTTTAAACAGCCCTGACATGGCTTTTTTACATTGGTAGTCCCCTATCAGAGCCAGCGCAGGTATGCCCAAAGCTGTCAGGAGGACGAGTATTGTTGTCAGGATTTTCAAATTTTCACCCCTTTCGTCAGATAAATAGCAATATACGAGATATGTCTGGTACCTTTTGGCTGCGAGATATAGGTATAAAATCGAGAATCAATTTTAATACGAACAAAAGGTGGAGCAAAATTGATATAACCCAAATTGATGACAGGTCTCAAACTGACAATAATAATCCTGCTGATGGGGTACAAATTATTGGAGATGGTACCGTAATTGCAACAATCAAGGATTTTACAAAGCACACTTATTCCATATCCAACTATAATGTCATCCAGATTTCTGTTTTAAGTTATCACACCTACGGAACGTACAGGATATATTAGGAACTTCAAATGCTTGTTTAGATCCACCAATATTCGACTTCCACGGATTTTCCATCAAGTTGGGCGTTAGTTATTTTATATGAAGTATCACTTACTTTTTCCATTCTAAGCCAGTACCCAACTGTTTTGTTCAAGTTTGCGATAAATGTAACTGTAAGGGCAGAGTTCACGGGAGCGTAGGCTATCAGCAAAACAGGTTTTCTACTGGTGGTTATGATTCCATCACCTGTACGATTTCCCGTATGCAGTGTAAACAAATTGCTATTTGTCGCCCATCTTGCACGTTTTGGACTTTATAACCTTAAAATCAGCCTACGTTTATCCGAAAATTGTTTCCTTTTTATTACCCGTAACTGCAAAAAAGCCCTACTAAGGGGGCTGTTTCAGTGATGTATCAATTCTGGTGCTGAGGGTCAAGCACTCATATGCTTCGCGTGAGAATGCTTAACATTCTCACGTGAAACAGTGCAGTAGATCATCGTCGTGTCCAACTTCGTGTGCCCCAGCAGCTCCTTTACCTCCTCTAATGGCATCCCCTTTTTCAAAACATTGGTGGCCATCGTCCTCCTGAACCGGTGTGGGTGCACCTTTGTTACGCCTGCATCCTTCCCAATCCGACGTAGCATCTTTTCGACTCCTGCGACTGTCAAACGTGTATGAGGCGCCCTTGCGCTGACAAACAGCGCCTCGTTATCATCTGATCTACTGTCCAGATATGCCTTTAGATGCAAGCATGACGTTGCTGTAAGGTATGTCTCCCTCTCCTTGCTCCCTTTCCCGTAAACTATCACATTTTTACCGTAAAAGTCTATGTCTTTGCGATTCAAAGCTACAAGTTCCGATACCCTGACTCCGGTGCTGTATAAAAACTCAACCAATGCCAGATCCCTTTCCTGTTCACAGATTCTGCGCAGTTTCTCCAGATCTTCATCACTAAACGGTTGCTTGATCTTTTTCTCCACCTTGATCGGCTCCAAGCCCGATGTCGGATTCTTCGGAATATATCCCTTTGCATTCAGCCAGCCGAAAAAACTGCTGAATACAAGCCGGATATTATCCAGATACACATTTGACACGTCCTTATCTTTCTTGTATTTTGCCAGATAAACAAACAGGTCATTTTCGGTTATCTTTTCGACCGCCATGTTGAGGTACTGCAGCATATGCGTAAGATGCATCTTATACTGCTCTATCGTCCGATCAGACTTTCCCTCTGTCTTTTTTCTCGCCAAAAACAGCTGCAGATAGTGTATATAACTCTGATCCACATCCATGATTTCCGTGCAACGTTTCTGCAGCTCGTACTCCTGCAATTCCATATACATCACAGTTTTTAACTCCTGACTTTGTTCCTGAGTAAGCATCACCATCATTTTTGCCAGAACATTTGTTATAAATTCTTCCTTCATACAAAATAACCCTCCTGTGTTTTTCATTTATTTTAACACAGGAGAGCTATTTCTTATGTAGTTATTCCGTGTCCAGCAACGCCTGAACCTGTGCGCGCCAAAGCGCTGGCACTTCTGTGATCTTCATGAGATCTGCTTTAATTCTCTTGTAGTAAATCTTTGCCACATTACTCACCTCCATTCATTGTTGCAACTTTTTCACCAAGCTCCGCAAGGGCTTCCATAACAGTACTTAGATTGTCACCAATCTCCATAACAGCTTCTGCCAACTCTTCATTGGTCGGCACAGCAGCAGCTTCCGCTTCCGCCTTCTCTGCAGCTGCTTTTTCTGCCTCAACTTCTGCGATAAGTTCGACATATTTGTCCTGATCATAAACCCACTTCTCGCCATTCCAGTAACACGCTTTGGCTTTTAGGATATCTTGATATGGAGGTAGCTCCTCACACTCGATGTTGCCGTCCTTGTCGACGTATGAGTAATAATAATTTTTGCTTCTGGATTCATCCAGAACGATGATTACATGATACATTAAAAACTCCTTTCTAATGATGCCCTTGAAGGGGGCGGTTAATATAGTTACATATGGGCAGATAAATAGCAATATCTTTGCTAAAAGTAAGATTGCTGTAAAATCCCTTGCGGCATTTATACCTAGTGGATCTGGCAGTGCAACTACGCAGGCTGTGTTTACCCTCCCAAAAGCATGCCAGTTGCTGGAAATAGAGTACAGCGTCACAGGTGGATATTACTATTCCAACGAACTTTTTATTGATAATGTAAGTTATGGAGAAGGATATCCATCTAAAACAATTTCAAAAACAAATGTCCCAGCAGGAACTGAAATTAGACTTGTTGCTAAACGTAATAATCCGGATAATCTGCAGAGTAGTGTGTCTGCGAATGCGTCTATCGCGTATGTACATAGGATTTAAATTCGCATTTAAACATCCATATATACACATTTGAATGTATATGTTCATGTGGTGGCGTATTGATCGTTTACAGGTGTTAACCTAACGATCGTGTTTGATGTTTTTTCAAGAGGAGCCCTGTAACCATACAATTCAGTGGCGCCATTACTTAAAAATAGTAAACAGCCACTACAGGCACTGTTTTGTGCAGTAACACGTACTGCTGTAGTACCTTTAGGGATAGTTACATCAAAATGTCCTCCGGGTGCGATTGACTGAGTTGCTAATACTTTCTCTTTTATTGTATATAAATTGCTATTTTTCGTCCTAAGCTTACTGTTCGCATTGTAAAACGCTGCTGCAGGCACCGCAAGATAAGTGTATGTATCATCCTGTGTCACTCCTCCCGCATCAACCGTCACTGCCCCTTTGTTTGCCATCGCTCCGGCTGCCTCGACACTGCTGGCATTGGTAAAGGTCTTTCCCGTCAGCACATCCCCTGTCCCAGCCGTCCCCTTTTTGGTCGCGGTCACGCCGGCATTGTACCCGTTTTTGTAGTTGGCGCTATTGGTGTTTGTCCGTGCATCCGCGTCCACCATACCCTTTGCGTATGCACCCGCACCAGACACATATCCCTGCCCGTTATGGTGCCCGGCTGGAATCGGTACATTGCCATTGCCCGTGGTTTCTCCCGTCCATGCCCCGTTTTCCGGCATCGTCCCGGCTTTTTCGATTCCAGCTGCGCCGCTGAAAGTTTTTCCGGTCAGCACGTCTCCTGTTCCGGCTGTACCCCTGACTGCCGGGACAGATACCTGGCTCAGCCCGTCGTAATCCGCATCGGGCTTTATTGTCTGCGCCACGTTTGATAGGACTGCCGTTTTACCCTGCAGTCTTGCCGAACTCCTGATCTTTGCTATATTTGCCGCCATGGTTGCAAACGTATCGGATACCAGCGTCGGTACCCCCTTGCCAGTAACGGCGTCTGCAATCAGTTTTTTCCCGTCACTGGCATTCCGAAAACACTTATCTACCCGGTTATCGATGTTATTGATCTGCGTCTGCAGGTCTCCCTTTCCCGTCACGTCAACATCACCGACGAGTAATTTCAGCAATGTCCAGATCTTGAGCCAGACCTTGATCAGACCATTCTTGTTAAGCTTTTCATCTTCCATAATATCAGTCTCCTTTCTTCTCTTTCACATCCCGTCTGCAGGACCGCTTCCAGCGGCCGCCCCCATTGCCGATCCTGTGATGTTACACTTTATTACTCCGCAGGGATCACACAGATCGCGTCGATCTCTTCTGCGGTAATGTTTCTGATATCGCCCTTCATGAGGAAATTCGAAAAATCGAAAATTCCTGCAAGGCAGTCCCAGCCGTTCTCCGTATACGCAACATTCGTTCCTGCTGGATATGTCTTTCCCGATCCGTCGACAAATGCCTCTGTGGTTTCAAATTCATCTTTGATATTGTAGGTGTCCCCTGCTTTCATGTTTTCTGTGGGCAACTCGGCAAAGTTTACGCTACCGAGGAACCTGTACACTCCGGACACTGCCTGTGCTACTGTATCCGTCAGCTCTTTTTTGGACGCAAAATTCTCAACTGCATTGCCCCAGACCTGGGACAGACCTGTCTTGTCCAGATACTTCGGTGTTGCTGTTTCTCCTGTATTTTCCTGTGTTGTTCCCATGATTGCTCCTCCTGATTTCATTAGATTCATTGTTTGTATGTTTCCTATAGGCTGACGGGGGCGGCCTCTGAAAACAGTCCTGTATGCAGGCATTATAAAACTGCATATTTTATTGCTTCTGTTATCTCGCCGGCGCTCAACGCTTCCGGATCCGGTGATGTCTGTCCGTTCCATGGTGTGTTTATGGCTTCCACTATTTCATCAGCACTCAAAGCTGATGAATCCGGTGATGTCTGTCCGTTCCATGGTGTGTTTATGGCTTCCACTATTTCATCAGCACTCAAAGCTGATGGATCCGATATATCCGGAAGATCCCCGGAATCTCCGAATACGATACGGTACTGCTCTTCCGCCGTCTCCGCACAGCCGTCATAATAGGAGGCATCTTCGCCGTCCCACCCGGCACAGATCAGATCCCTGATCTCTTCCGCCGTAACCTCCGTGCCATAATCCTCCCATGTCAGTCCCGTGTCAGTACTGATGCGGTCAGGCTCATGTGTATAGACCTGCCGGAAGCATGCCTCTATCACACTGTAATACGGAATATACCGAAAGCAGAAAACCTCGTCAAAGGCTTTCTGGATATCGTCCAGGTTAAACAGTGCCGCAATATCGATCTCCTTCAGCAGCCGGTACAGGTAATTGACCTTTTCCTCCTGGAAATTCATGATCATGTTAAACTGCTGTGATGTCGGTATGCCGTTGATGCCACCGACGACCTCGTACCACCCGCCCCGGTACTCCCTGTCCGTTATGGCTGCCTTCTGCCCGTCCTCGGCAAATGCCACCTCAAATACGCGCTCATCCATCCTGTCCCTCCTCCATGCAGGTCATACGCCTGTCGCAAACTTTCCGACACCGAACCCGAGTGCGTACCGGTTGGTATCGGAAAAACCAAAAAATTCCCTCACAAAACACGTTATCCGCGGCTGCACCCCGCTCGCCCTGATGGACAGGTCGCTGGTACTGATCAGTGCCAGGAGATCCTCGGACAGATCCGTCACGCCGAGCGTCAGCGCGAACGATGCCGGATGTTCGTCATCCTCCCTGTAGTAAACGGGATCCGCATCAAACAGCAGCTTACAGCCGGCGATCATCTGGTCATATGTACACTGTGTGCTGTTCCTCATCGCCTTGTACTTGATAAACAGCCGGTACCGCTCGTCATCGATCACGTCAAAGCTGACGTCCGAACAGTACAGGGCTGATTCCGCCCTTGACAGCGCCACGATATCCCCGCAGTTGTCGAGCTGTTTTCCGGTTGCGGTATTCATGGAGCGCATCGTCTCCAGCTGGCGCATCACTGCGGAAACTTCCTCCATCTGCCGGGCAAGAGCGTCCAGAAGGCCGTATATCCTTTTTTTATCCTTAAACTGCTCCGGAAGGTCGCGGACCAGGTCATCAATCACCATCAAGCAGCACCTCGATCCTCATCGCGTCAAACTGCGCCTTCTGTCTGGACAGCAGCGTTATCACATCCATGTCGTATGCCTGTGGCTGTCCGGTGTCGGCAGATGTCACGGCTGCCTTGACCTCGATATACTGCACGCCCGTCACTGCCCTGTAGAGGTGTGGAAGGAACTTCTGCAGGATCACTTTTTCCCCAAGACCGTAATCATTGCAGTTTTCCATCACCGCGTTCTTGGCAAGGACCACGTAATTGGGTGCCATGGTCTCCTTTGTGTTGCGCTGCATCCTGATCCGCAGCCACACATACCTGTAATCAGGGCGGGAGAAACCGATCCCCACGATATTGCCATAGGCATCCGATATGTCAATGCACGTAGTGCCGTACGCACGTATTCCGGGACACCGCCTGTCAAAAATGACCTGTGCGATCTCGGACTCGTTCCCTCCGTCGACAATGATCTCGATGCTGTGCGGCGGTCTTCCGTCTCCGTCTGTAAAATCGGTGTAATTTTCCATTCCGATTGCAGACAGCACGCCGTCGACATTCTGGTAAAGGTCCGCAACAATGCCATCAACGATATTCTTGCTCCGTATGGCGATCCTTTTGATGTAGCTCTGCCTGGCGGCAATGTCGCTTTCCTCGATACGCCCCGCCGTCGGGGTAATGTCATTCGTTACGCTGTCCAGTCCCATTACGTTCGTCACTATCGTGGTTATCGTGTTGGTCGGAACCGAAATGTTCCCATATTCAATCGATTCGAACAGTATGTTACTCGTGACCTTCCTGACAATGATATTGTCTGTCAGGACTGCCCTGTATGAGCTCTGTGCAAGCATTGTCTCGATCACAAGTGTCTTGACTGCTTCATCCTCCGGATCATCTGTTACAGCCACTATGACACCGTTATGTGCAACTGCCTCTTTCAGCCCGTCCAGGATCTCGCCTGCCCCGTCCCCGTCCTTCCTTATATAGCTGTAGGCATGCCCCTCGATCTCGATGCCGTATTCCGCACTGTCGGAACCGGCATTTACGGAGAGCACCAGCCTCCGGAAATTCTCCCTGCTGACCTTCTGCAGGAGCAGGCACTGGAAGTCCTTTGCCGGGGTGGTCACGCTCCTGATGAGCGTGCCGTAAAGTATGTCCGTCCCGTCGTCGCCCGTGCATGCCACGGGGTATATCGTCCGCCTGTTGTCCAGACGCACCACGCCGCCGAACTGCATCGCGTTGTCCAGGTTCACGCCTTCCGCCGTGGCGGGGTACTGGCTGTAATACACCCCCTGTGCAGTCTCCCAGAGCTCCGCGATCCTGGCCGAAAATGTCCTGATCAGCGCCCCGAGGAATGACTGGGCGTTGACCGCCGTGTCCACCCCCCATGCCTCCTTCAGATCCGCGTGGATGTCATCCATGACCGCATCCATGCGTTTGATATTAAAGCCGGTATCCGTTATCCCATATTCCGGCATATCACCACCTCATTCCTGATAACCTCTCTCCCTGTCCTTGCGGTATACCGGATCACCGCGTTCCTTGTCTTACCGTCCACTTCAATGCTTACGTCCGGCACTTCCGTCACTTCGTCAACAAGGATTATCTGGCTCCTGATCTCCGACGCCGCGAGCAGGGGGCTGACATTTTTCCCGAGCACGGCACCGAAATAATCCGTTCCTGTTTCCGGGGGATAGAGCACGCATTCCCCCAGAAACCACAGCAGCCGTACACGTATCGCCTGTACCACGCTGTCCGTAATGTCAATGTCGCTCTCGGGACCGACATGTATATCGCCGTCCCGGTCAAGCAGTATGTCCTTCATACCTTCTGCCTCCCTCCATGTTTCTGCGTCGTCCATGCCTCTTACCGCCGCTGTATTTCGCCGGAGTAAAATATATTGCCTTCAACCTTTAGATCGCCCCTTACCGTCACTGCGGCTCCTGGGGGGCACCTTATTACAATGGTTCCTTTACTGTTTGCTTCCTCCTGTGCCTCTGCGGGTGCCTTGCACAGCCCCGGAATGCAGATGGCATTCGTCAGGTCATATTTCAGTTCCGTGTCGTCGTCCGCACCTGCAAGCCACCCGTCGATCGCCTGTTCCGCAATGATGACCAGGCAGTCGTCACCAGCCCTGATCGGAAAAGCCACGGCAGCGTTACCGCCGCATGCGGTCACCACGGGTACGTTGGTCAGTACTGGATAGTCAAGCTTCTTTCCATCCGGGGTTTTGTATTTCAGTGATGGCTGCACGCTCACGGTACCGGCATCATAGCTTATTATCTTTCCCGGCATCGCCGTATGCATCTCACGCATCACGTTATGGACCGTGTCCTCGACAGCCTGGACAAATTCCTGTTTCATCACTCCGTCCCTCCCGGTTCCACCAGTTTTGCCGTGCATGTCCATTCGCCCTCGAAGTTATCGCCGGACATGACCACGCTCTCGACTTTAAATATTCCCGATACTGCCCTGCTTTCCAGCATGACAAGGTCATCTACCCCTATGGCTCCATTGAGCAGGTATCTTGCCTCATATCCTTTCTTTGCGCCTCCTTCGCTCTCGGCTCCGTTCTCCGTCAGTTCCTTCGGTATGTCGAGCAGGCCTGATTGTACATTCAGCACATAGACATTCGGACTGACTGCCTCGCCTTTCTTTACAACCTGCAATATCCCGTTCTGTATGCTCCAGGAGCACCCGCACGTACAGCAGATTTTCTGCAGCGAGCTTTTCGACTGTCCGACAAAACTGTACCCGTTTGTAAAGATCTTCTGTGCCAGCAGTTCGCCCGCCTCCGCCGATACCACGGCACTGAGTCCCATACTGTCAGCCGCACCCTGCAGCACCATGATCCCCGTAATGCCCTTTTCATAGGATACCGACATATAGCTGTCCCTCACTGCCGCAAGTCCGTCCACGACCTCTATCGTGGTCATCCTGTCGGCGCCGTCCGGCACCGTCTCTGATGTACTGATATCCCCGGACAGGATGAGCGGCAGGCTGCCGCCATACCCGGCACACAGTTCGAGCACCGCGTTTTTCTGCTTTATCTCGGCAATGGTCTCCGGGGAGAGGTTCCAGAACTTTACCGTCGCCGTGTTGCCGCTCTCCTTGTTTCCCTTCTCTATGTCAAAACTTATATGCAGCGGCATGCCGCTTTCCCCGACAGCCCCGCCCAGCTCGACGCCTGTACCGCCCCGCTGCCCGATCACTGCCCTGTACTGCCTGTCAAAATTATCCATTGTATGCCTCCTCCGCGTCCCAGCCTTCAAGGTCGGCGTCCGGGATAAAGATGAACTCCGCGTCCCCTGTCAGGAAGTCCCTGCGTCCTACCGCCTTTTTGGCAGACGTACATCCGAAAGTGCCTGCAGGAAGTCCGCGTGTCCTGTAAAAATAATTCATGGGCGAGTATGGCACGATCTTTATGCTGTTGACCAGTGTCCTCATGTTCATGTCGTACAGCCCGAAATTCCATGATTTACAGGTCTCATTCCACGTAAACCGGATCATGTATTCCTGTCCCGCGAGTGTCACCCTGCTGACAGAATCGTTTTTATCCGGCACCTGTATTTTTGTCGTCATGTCATTACCGCTCCCTTCCTGTTCCCTTTCCGCCGGAAAATCCCGGCTAAAAAATGCCGATATTGGAAGCAACATTGTACAGCAGGGAGGCTTTCTTCTGGCTCTGGGAGTTTCCTCCGGAATCCTTTCCTGATCCTGCAGCCTGTGACGCGGTGCCGGACGCCGCGCCTGTCCCTGCCGTGCCGGCATTTCCCATGCTCGCACCGCCAAGCCCGTATGTGTCCGGCACGCCAGCAGTCTGCCTCCCTGTAATGTTCACCTGCTTCATGGACACGCTGATGCCCCTGCCGCTCCCGTTCTCCTTTGTCTTCTCGATGCCGACGGACGTGATGCACATGTTCTGGTACCTGTCCGTCGATGTCAGTACCGTGAGCAGCTTCCGTTCCGCAAATAGGCTCCTGAGCTGCCCCTCCACCATCTGCACCCTGCCGGGACCGCTTCCCAGGCGGTTGTACCATGTTACCGGGTTGTCCGACAGGTACAGCGTCATGTTCAGCTCCTTCGGTTTTGTGATTATGGTGTCCGTGACGGAAAAACCGTCCTCCACGGGATAATCCGGTACTTCCGCCGCCAGTGTCTCGTTCGATGATACCAGCACGTCAAATTCGACTCCGCCGATGCTTACCGGTCTTGTAACCCTCATTGTCCCGCCTCCTGTCCTTGCTGCCTGTGTCTCCCTGCATACTGCATACCTTACCTTGCATATGCAAGCGCCCTCGCAAGCTCGCCCGAGTTGTCGCCCGCGGTCTGCCGGATCGTGCTTGCGGCATTGTTTACCGCCCTCGTATCTGTCCCGCTGACGCTGATATTGTACTCGTTCTTCTGGTTCACCACACGGCTCGTGCTGCCGCCGTAAACTGCCGGCGCTGCTGTCTGCGCCGATGCGTTCCCCATCATTGCCATTGCTGCCGATGCCTCCATGACCGCGGCTCGTATCAGCGGTATGTTGTCCCTGATTCCGCCTGCCAGCCCTTCCATAAAATCAGGCATCCAGCTCTCATAATCCGTGAGCGGTCCCTTGTCCGGCACGGAAAAATGCAGGTATTCCCTTATGGTGTCGCCGATGCCGGTGATCGTGTCCAAAAATCCGCCGATCTTTTCCTTTATGCCGTCGATCAGTCCGTTGACGAAATCCGCCATCCACTGCCTTGCCCTGTCCGGAAGGGACTTGAACCAGTCAACGACTGCCTGGAACCCTTCCTTCATCCTTTCAAGCATTGGACCGAACACCTCGGCGCCAAAGTTCATGAACGCTTCCACAATGCCGGATATAAAAGTTACCACAAATTCAACAAATGAAAAGAATATCTGCTTGATATCCTCCCAGACCTTCTCCCAGTTTCCCGCGAAAACATCCTGCAGGAAAACACTGACTGCATTGAGGGTATCAAGGAAGGGCTGGATGCTGCTGCATATGGCATCCCATATCTCCGCAAAAAAACGCATTATGGTATCGCCCCAGCGCTCCCAGAAGGCTTTCAGCCCGTTAAATATATTGGTTCCAATCGCTTTCAGGGACTCCCATACAGCCGAGAGTTTTTCCTTGACCGTGCCCCACGCGCCGGTTATCGCCTCCCGCGCCGCATCCGCGTCGATCCCGGCAGCCTTGAAGATTTCCCCGATCACGGAGTCATTCCCCCGCAGGAAGCTGATGAAATCCTCTATGATGGCTGCCAGAATGACGACGACCGCCACGATTGCCATTATTTTCAGGTAGGCAGGGTTCAGCAGCTTTGTGAACGCCTTGATTGCACCCGTGATCTTTTTGAAGTTCATGGCTGTTATCCATATGCCTGCGGCGATCGCCAGCACTTCCAGCACCTTGCCCCAGCCGCCCATCGCCTGGGCGATCCTGTCCACAAACCTGATACCCTTTTCAACCCAGCCGAATACCGTTTTCAGTACCCCCATCACTTCCTTTGTCTTCCGGACCAGGATATTCTCGTCGTCGCTTACGCCGTTGATCCGCTCTGAAAACTCCTGCAGCATCAGCACAAAGGGTTCAAGGATGGAACCCAGCTCTTTCAGCACCATGACGGCTGGTTTTAAAAATGTTGATCCTGCCGCCGCCTTGAGATCCGACAGCAGTGACTGCAGGTTGCCGAGCTGGTTCGTCCATGTATCGGACTCCCTCGCAGCCTGTCCGAGCGCACCCGATGCGGCATTGGCGTCTTCCACCATTTTCAGCAGTGTGAGCTGTTTCTGCGCCTCGTCAAGGTCATTAAATGATTTGCTGTAAAGTTCGTTTGCCGCGGCGTTCCGGGTAACTTCCGTACAGGACAGCCCGAGTGCCGTGTCCTGTTCGAAGCTGCCCTTTAAGAACGACTGCAGTGACTCCGTGACCTCTTCCATCGACCGGTCGTAATATGCCGCCGAGTCTGCCACGGCTTTCATCGACCTTTCGGAGAGCTCGAGCGCCTGTCCGGTATCCATTCCCGTGGTCTTTGCAAATGCGGCGATCTTTGAAAAACTGCCCTTCATGCGCCCTTCCAGTATGTCCGTGTCTTCCGCGATCTTCTGCAGGGCTTCCGATGCCTGGTCTTCCATGTCACCGAACACCTGCGTGAACTGGCTTTCCATCGCTTCCGCCTCGCCCGCCGCCTCCGCAAGGGAAGCCATTCCGGCTATGCTGAATCCGATCCCGATCGCGCCAAGGGCATTGACGGCAAAGGATTTCAGCTTGTTTATCCCCCGTTCCGCGTTGCTCTCGCTGTTCCTGTCGATGTCGAATCCAAAAAGGATCAGCATCTCCCTTATGGTCATCTGTCCACCTCCCTGGATATCTCGGCAGCCCTGCCGTTTCCAATGTCCACCTCCATCATGTGTAGCGCGTACAGTTTCAGCATCTCGTCAAGCGTGTACACGTTTTTCAGCTCCCACATGGATGCCAGCCGTGCCCTGATCAGGATGTAGCACCGGAGTTCGAGCTCTCCAAACTGTCTGTAGTCAAATGTTCCGTATTTTTCCGTGTCATCTGGTCTTTCAACGCCCGCATTTTTCCAAAGAGGACGTTGAATCTCCTGAAAAAACCCCTGAAATTCAGCCTTATCACATAAAAACACAGTACGAACATGTCCTGCACGTCGCCGCAGAAGATCTCGTTCAGGAGATCCGCGTCAAGCCGGCGTTGTGATACATTCCCTGAATCATCACTAATCTCGACTGCAATGTTTCCCCCGAGCAGCAGCTTCCTGATCAGTTTTTCAAAACTGTCGCCGTCAAGGGACAGTTTTGATATTGCCCCGGCTGCCGCACCGACATCCATATCCATAAGGTCTGCACCGTCCTTACTGTTTACGGCAAGCGGCGCCAGCGCACCGATCACCGGCGTCAGCACGGATGCAAGCTCTGCTGATATGTTTGCCGCCTTTAATGCCGGAAACGGCGTGATGTAAAAATCCATGTCCCCGACCGTTTCCTTTGTCGTCTGAAACTGTTTCATCTGCATACTTTCCTGTCCTCCTTCAAATCCATGATCCCATTCCCTGTACTTTTATCCTCGTACCTTTATCCCCGGTCATCTGAAATATCCCTCTGCCACAACGATCTCCCATTCACGGTTGTTCGTCGTCTTGCCCCTGTTCCATGCGGCATGCTTTGTCACCCATGCCTGCGCGCCGGAAAATTTCTCGTTCCCAAGGATATCGCATATGTTCACCGAAAACATGCCGCTGCCGTCCTCGTGATCCTTGTCATACATGTTCTTCAAGAAATCGTTTGACGCGGATGCCTGCAGGAGCGAGATCTTCATGGTGAACAGGCTCGCCGGGTCAAGGCTCCTTGCGATCTCCCCGTCAGATCCAATAACATGGCTTGTCCCGTCACTGCCGGGTTCGATGGTGATAAAACTGTCGTCTGCATATCCTGTAACGATATGGTGCCCCAGTGCGATCGTCACTTTCTTGGGGCTGTATGTAGTCACTCTGCTGCCCATATGGCATTCCTCCTCTAATTACCTGTCTCTGAAAGATACCGGCTAGAACGTCAGGTACCCTTCGATCTCCACCGCATGGATGGCGCCCGCAAGCCGTGCGGTATACTTACAGCCTGTCAGTTTCCGTGACTTGCGCTGTGCCTCCGTCAGGTCGCCTGCCATCGGGACTGTAACCCGGAAACCGTAGATCCTGTTTCCGTCGGCATCAAATGCATCTTCCGCAATGCCGCCAACGGACTGTCCTTTCTTGAGCGTCTCCTCCATCTTCCCGGCGATGAGCTGTATCCCGGCATCGGTATAGGGTACCTTGCGGTTTGCCTTCAACACGTTGAATATGTTCGTCTGCATCTCTGCTTTAAGCCAGTCGCGGAACCGGATCACGTCGATCCACTCGCCTGCCAGCGTATACCCGCCTGTGGTGATGTTACAGCCCCCGTAACGCATGTACCTGTTTATGTGCCTTGACTCAAGATCCTGCTTCTGCTGCGTATTCAGGGCGGACGGGACAATTGCCGCCAGCTCCTTCATGTGCCACGTCTCGGTACCCGGATCATATCCAAAACACTTTGCCATCCACGCAAGGGCTGCAAACCTGTTTTCCGCGGGCGAATCTCCTGTCTCCGTGCCTGCACTCCCGGAATACAGGCCGAATGTGCGGTAATATCCGAAGTTGCTGACCGGCAGTCTGTCATAATCAGTGTACTCAAATGCAAACAGCTTCTCGTTGGATTCTGCCCATGCCATTGCTGCCGATATATCCTCCGGATCGTCAAAACCGCATAAATATACCCCGTAAAAGCCCGCCTCCGATGCGGCTCTCACGAGGGTGTCCGTTAAATTCTCATATGTGGTGCGACCCTCGGAACCCGTCGCCTGTTTCCTGACGCAGACACAGATCCTGTCCGGTGCCGGTGTCTGCGAGAATGCCACTACGGCAGCCTTATACGCATCCTCCTCTGTTGTATACCCATGGCTGGAAAGTTCGTCCGCTGCTGATACTGCTGTTGTCCTATCCATGCCGCTGCCCTGTTCCGGCTCCCGCACGATCATCAGGATCGTGTCAAACGTTTCCATGTTCTGTGCCGGACTGGATATCTCGATACTGATCTTTACGATGTCATCCAGCGAATTGTTCTTCATTCCTATCTTCCTCCCTCTTCTTTATATTTTGTGACCACTTTCCTGATCGGTTCGATCGGCGTCCCTGCCATCTTTCTGTTCCCGCCGCCGCTGCTGTCCGGGATATCAGCCATATATCCTGTCCCATATGCATTGTTGGCTTCCCACGGAAATGAGACTGCTGCCTCTGCCATTGCACGGTAACGGTAGCTCCTGTTATTCTGCAGCGAGGTCAGGTCACGTACCGGCGGGTTCAGGCAGATGTCAATCCCTTTCCCTGTCAGGTAGTCCGTGGTGTATTCCGATTCCAGGTAGTTAAAAAATTCGGTCAGGTCGGAAACCGCCGTATTCACATGGTTGTCCGTGGATCCCATAGTCCCGGGATCCTCCGTCCCGTCTCCCGCCGCGACGGGCTTTCCGGCAGTGTACAGGTTGATCTCCAGCGTGGCACTGCTCGGATAATACCTGTGGTTAAAATCGTCTTTGTCCTCAACAGGGGCACGGTTCCTGCCGACACCGCCCATTTTCAGTGTCACATACGGCAGGGGCGGTGTGGTGTTGGTCTGTTCTGCCCATATGACGGAGGCACCGGCAAAAAAACCGGACGCAACGTCATACAGGACGTCCTTTACTTCATTCAGGTTCATTGATCCCATCTCTTTCCTTATCTGGTCTGTCCGAACTTTTTGTCTGTTACATGCCATCACCTTCCTTCTTATTGCTTCTGCCTGCCATATCCCTATACTGTTCTGACATGCCCGCCAGCTGTCCCGGGCGCCTTATCATGGTCCAGGCACTGGACAAACGTCGCCGTCCAGTGTCTCAATGGCGTATTCTCGCTCAGCCTGCTTGACTGGCAGTCGAACCATTTGCCCTGGAACCATACACGGTCCGCTTTCTGCTGCTTCTGCGTGTCCTCGACCAGAAGCTCGCTGTCGCAGAACACTTTCAGCTGCTGCACCGACCTGGCGCCGTCCTCCGTTGTGACAACAGCGTCCTCCATGGTCTGTATGTCCATCGGGAGCGTCATATCCTGATAGGGTATGGATATATACCCCCTGACGTTCTGGGGCTGGGAATAGCGCCTTACGGTATACGGGCGTTTAAAAAAGTTCATCAGTCCCCACCGCTTCCTTTCTGACGGATCCAGTAATTTACAGACTGTCTCATGCGTCCTGTGTCAATAAGTGGTTTGCTTGAGCCCTTTTTCCTGATAGTGGACTCTGCGTTGGGTGTGAAATCCCCTTCTTCAATTTTGTCCTGGATAAGGTCTTTCTGGAAAATTCCTATATCCTTTAGAGTCTGTTCTGCAGACGCCCCGTTCATTAATTCGCTGGCTTTGTGATCAATAAACTCGTTGATCTTATCCTCGTTTTCGTCAACACTCTTCCGCAGGAACGGACGCGGGGGAATAATCCACGACCCATGTTCCGTTCCAAGCTCGTTCCATGCGGCAATATCACAGATATCCGTTCCGTCCTCTTCGGTTGCATCCCCATGTTGGAAGCCAACGGCGACCTCCTTGTCTGCAAGCTCCTGCAGGATGCGCTCAAACTGCCGCCCTGCAGGTGTCAGTACATCAATTACTCTGGCTGCCATAGTCTCATCCTCCTGATCTGATACCCCTTTCTCCTGCACTGATGATCGGTATAACTGCATTTCTCCGAAGTGTCAGAAATTCCAACCCGTATACAGTCAGGGCATACTCCGCATCAACCTGCAGATTCGACTGTTGATTGGTAGAGTATGTAATTGACGTCTCGCCTTCTGAATAAGAACTGACCCGGAGCGCATCACTCATCGTTCCGTTTTCAGTGCTTCCATAGCCGCTCATTTTAAGCTTATGGGCAGTCAGATATGCAAGTGCTTTCTGATATGTACCACCAAATCTCTTCTCTGAAATCTGGTCAGAGTAAAGATTTATGAAGGAATTGATACCGTATCGTACTACTTTTCCGGTATCAGGATCTACTTCATCATCATCTGGCAGATCAGAAAATTCTGTTGCAACCAGACGGAAAATCTCAAGTGCTTCCATACATCATCACCCCGTTATTTCTCCAATGCCGCCCTTACCTTCTTTAAAACATCTGCCTGATCCTTGCACTTGGCATAATTAATGCCAAGCTCATTTGCAAGCCTGGCAAGAGCCTCTTCACTGATGCCTTCAAGAGATGCGAGACGCATCTGTCTGAGCTTCTCTGCATCAGTTGCTTTCTTTTTCTCTTCCTCCTCTTTTTCCCTGGCAAGATCCTCTTCCGTCTTTCTGAAAGCAGGCAGATCGCCTGTAATTCTTGCCATTCCGCAGTTTTTGTAAACTTCCAGAATCGGACTGGTCTGATACGCTTCCGGGATTTCTCTGGTTTCTCCCGGAAGTATGGTAACTTCACCAATACCAATGATCTTTCTGCCGATATTCTCTAATTTCATAGACATACTCTGTTTCCCTCCTTTTATATTCCGACTGCGATCAGTGCTGACAACGGATAATACATCACAATTCCACCAACGCGCTCCTCACAAGGGATCACTACCTCAAGGTTGCGATTCTGCAGCGGATACTGATAAAATGCCATGGGAATCTCGAGACTGAACTTTTCTGAGGAATTTGTATATAACAATGCAACATTGACACCATACGGATTTGTATCCTTGTTACGTCCGGCAAGTTCCGGGGCAGATACGATCTCTTTCAGATACGGAGCATTTTCCATCAGGAATTTTTTAACTGTATATCCGGTATTCGGGATCTGTCTGGTCGAAATGTCAATGAACACAGCCGGAGGTATCGCCAACGTGTCTGCTCTTTCAACATCCTGAGTAAGTTCCGCCTGATATGCGAACATTTTATTGATATCTTCAAGGATTTCATCTGCAGACTTGTCGATCCACGAGGTTTTTCCATCAACAACAGATAACGTATAGACCGGAATATCGTTATCTTCGGATAGCATTCCCATTAATTTGTGCTTCTTGTCCCCAGCAAAGGCAATCTCATTGGTCTTTCTGTCAATTGCATAGCGGGCTGCATCTGCCCTCCGCGTATCAAGGGATTTTCCAGCCATACGGCTTGCCCTCATATCCTGAACGGAATATCCATAAGAGTCACCGATTGACTTGATCGTCGCAGTTGTCGGCTCACCTTTTGCGTCCGCCCTTGGAAGGTCTGTCGCATAGTTACTGATGATCACAGCCAGTCCGGTCTTTTCATAGCTGTAATATGTCATTGTCTCCGCACCCTCGGGAACCTCATGTGTGATCGGAAAATGATTGAGTGCCGTAAATTCAGGATATACCTTGTCATAAGACTTGGACTTAATGTAATCCAACTCTCGTGCAAAGAAAATAGATGCATCATCTATGCTATCAAACCGGCACTGTTTTACACCTGCAACTGCCGGAATGATATTAGATGCCCTTAACGCTGCCAGATCTGCCTTATCATATCCTGTGGAAGGCATTTCAGGATTGTACTTTTTTTTCATGATCTCCTACCTCCTATTTCAGTACGATGACTGCGATGCCATCATCAGATTCATTGCCAAAAGATGCACCGATATCCAATGCACCATCTGGTACATTGGTAAATGTTCCGGCGTTTTTTTCTGCCACGGACACATATGCTTTTTCCCCATACGACGGGGTAACACCTTCATCAAGTCTGCCCCATATATGCCCCTTGCGCATAATACCCACTGTAGCATTTTTCCTGATGACAACATTGCCCTTTGTGTCCTGCTCCGTGTTGGGGTGGCAAAGTACAATGCCATCGATCTTTTCTGCTGTGGTATCTGTATTTGGAACCGTTACATTAAAGCCAGGATCACTTCCGACTGCAACCGCAATACCAAATTTGAGCACACCATCCTCTGCTTCATTGATCCTGCTTACCACTTCGTCATATGCGAGATCGAACTTCCCACCTGGAACGCCTTTCGGAGTACCATAATCATAATTCATCTGCGCTGCCATTAATCATTACCTCCCTCTCGATCAATCATTCTCTGTCTTGCAGAGTGTGCCATGGATTCGTTTTCACCACTGTCATTCCTGTTTGCCTGCGATCCCTGCATCTGTCTTCTCTGAAAATCAACGTCCTTCCTTTTCTGGATTTCACAAACTGCCAGATCGAATGCGGCATCCACATATACAGCATTCTTTCCGTCAAGGCGGAGCCCAGGAAGAACCTTGGCGATAATTGCCTTTTTGCCATCGATTACAGATTTGTTCTCCAATCCATCCATATTGAGCTTATCTCCAATACGGCAGATCCCGAGACGCTGACGGAATACTTCATCAACAGAATCGGCGTTCAGTGACTTCGACTCGTTTTCAGAACCGTCAGAATTTTCAGAACTTTCGTTGTCCTGGCTGCCGGCATCAGAATCCTGAGACGCAACTGTATCGTCATCATTGCTGTTTCCACATTTTTTTCCATCCGTACTGTTTGTTTTAATCTCTGAAACAAGCTGTTCGATCATTGTGATTAGATTCTGGATGCTACTGTCCTTGTTTACCGTTTCTTCTTTTGCTGGCGGCTCGGTAAGGGCTGCTGGTTTCGCAACCGTGACCGGATTTGTATTTTCCTGTCCGGAATCTCCTTCCTGTGTTGTTCCTTCCGTTCCAGCTTTGGAAGCTTTGTACAGTTTGATTGCTTCAACCAGCTCTTCCGGTGTCATATCCATGCTGTCAACGTGTGATTTCTGTTCTGCCTGCATAGTTTCTTTACCTCCTATTTTCTTTATATCATCAAATCCTGATTCTTTAGGACTTGGATGCTCACTATCTGTCGTACATTTGCCAAACTGTACTGTCGCCTTCTTGCCTTTCAGTTCTGCACTTTCAGAACTGTCAATGTTTAATCTCGCCTGATCTCCTGCCCGTGCGCTGGCAACGAGTGCAAGATGATTGATAACAATGTTGGTCTGGATTGCGTCGTATGGCTCACCCTCCCATATTCCGGGTTCTTCAACCAGATCCAGGTTATACCCAAGGGACAGCTCCTTTAGACCACATTCCTTCATCGCATTCGTATCGTGGATAATAATCTCTGCGCGGACATCATCACCATCCTGATATCCATCCGAAAGGATTGTCCCGATCTGCTCCCTGTCCACATTATTCTTGCTGACAACGCCTGCATCGTGGGTAATAATAATCGGCTTCCCCTTATAGGTTTTCAGCGACGTTTGAGCAAAAACATGTTCCGGCAGTCTCAGTTCTCTCCTGATGCTGCCGTCTGGATTGGTATATTCAAATATTCCGCATGATGTCAGGATTGGATGATCTACCAGATACCCTTCATCCGTAAAATATGTCCTGTCATCTACATCAAGCCGTATACTGTCGAGTCTGCGCACCCTCCGCGGTTTCATTTCTTCCATACATTCACTTCCCCCTTATATATTGTTCTTCGTGTTCCGACAACACTGGAAGGGTAATCGTATTTCGGTCAAAAATCGGTTTTCCCCTGCATCGGCATTGGTAATCCTGTCCAGGATGGCATTTCCGCCCGGTTTTTACATCAACAACAGGGGGATCGTACCAGCTGAATCTCTTTCCATTTAATTCCCTGTGTCTTTTTCTGACCCTTTCATCCCGACAATCCCGCCACTCATATTCTGTAATCCCGGCGTCAAGCTGCTGTGCCCTCTGAATCTGTCCATTTAACTTTGCGGTCTGATCCCTGGCTATCAACTCTGCCTTTCGCCTGCTGACACCATAAACCGTCTTGATCTCCTTAACCATTCGCGTAGTGGTTTTACCCTGGGTAAATCCGTCATATACAATATCTCTCATCTTATCAAGGGTATCTTCGGGAATAGATCTGATAAGATCTACGTTCTCGTTGATCCATACCACCAATTGCTCCGCATAAAAGTCACCAAGATAGTAGTCTTCCCTGATATCTATTCCTAAGGTAGCTTTAATTGCTCTCTTCCACTCCTTGACTGTCAGTTTCCGGTTCAGATTTGCCAGCGATTCCAGTTTTCTGCGGAGTCCAAATCCAGTCGTCCTTGAAACGATTCTGTTCTTAATCGTATTGAAAATCTGTGATATTGCCAGCATAAGATCATCCATACTGTCATTCCTATGGTTTTTCCGAACCTCCGAATCCCTGTTCTCCTTGTATACATCTTTCAGTTTCGGCAATTCGTTTTCCAGCTCTTCTTTTAATATCCTCATGTATGTATTAACTGCCCTGACATATTCCCTTTCGGCAGATTCCGGGATCTGTGGCGTGTATTTGCTGTGCAGTGTCTCATGACTACCAAAACGGTGCATAGTACGTTCAACTGTAAGTCTGTGCAATATGCGATCGTCCATATATAATCTCCCATACAAAAAGCAGCCCATACAATCACATGGACCGCTAAAATGTTGTCTTGCATTAAGTTATCAAATATGTTATGATAACAATTGAAAAGGGAAAGCCAGAAAAGCGGCTTACCCTCCGAATAACACGCTACAGCATCTTACGATGCATAGCCGTCACTATTGGTGGTAGTGGCGGCTATTTCTTTCCCCGAAAGATCGTATAGCACAATCCAACGAGAGCAACAATGAAGATACCTGTCTGGATCAGATCAGAGTATGTAATCATCTGCTCGCCCTCCTTTCTTTCGTCTGGAGGGTTAGCCCCTCCGAAAATGGAGGGTAAGCCGCCTTTGCTTTCTGGTTTCCCATGCACTAAAGTATAATACATCTCCCAATAACATTCAAGTCCCTACTTTTGAGTCAAAAGTCTTGTCAACATATTAACTGATTCCTCAAATGGAGGAAACAACTGCTCTTGGTGCAACTCTTGCAGAGTCATCCATCTCGCACTGAGCATCTCATCGCCGTCTGCTTCGGGATTTCCAGAGAACTGATCTGTCCAATACAACATAGCAGGCAAATATGAGCCAGTGCTGCCTTTGTATGTACCTAAAGGTTGTAAGTTTAAGGGGACAATATTAAACTCCTCCATAGCTTCCCTTACAGCTGCATCCTCTGTTGTTTCTCCCTGCTCTACGTGTCCTCCTGGTCCGCATAAACTTCCTGAATCTCTTCTGGATGCGCATAGGATCCTGCCATTGTTAACGATCAGAACGCCTGTCGCAGGGCAGTCATCTTCATCTGTCTTGTACGCAATGCCAGATATATGGATTGGAGCCGAACCTGTACTTAACGATATCGGTGTATCAATACTGAAAAGATCATCAGGAAGATCCAGATCGCTTTGTGCAGTATCATTTAATATATCAAATTCACTTTCCTTTGCAAGAGATGCCCTCACTTCCGCTGGATCAAGTACACTACTGTCCATATAAACTTGTGCTGTCTGGGCTTTTGTGTATGCTGTCTGGGCCTTTGTCTGATCGACATTTGCCTGTTCTGTCTCTGACAGAGACCATAGGGGTGCAAACTTTACCTTATACTTCGGAATATCAGAAATCTTTCCCTCATACATACCCTGTATCAATATGAGACGGATCAGTGTTCTGGAATTTGCTTTCATGTTCTGTTTCTGAATGTTTTCAACCATGTTGTAGAAGTTCTCCATGTCACTTTCACCTGTTGAATTCATTCCGGCAGGTGAACGCCCAAACAGTATTGTCTGTGGTATGTTGGTTACTGCTGACAGCATATTACAGGTGGAATCAATAACATCTTTAACGCCTGCCATGGGAATGCTTTCAAAAGTATACTCTTCACCTTCATTATCAATAGCAATGGAATTTAAAATGCTCCTTGCCATATCAATGACCTGGAGTCTCAACAATACTTTATCTTCTCCTTCAGCTGTACTAAGCATATTTGCCAGATTTTTCATTTTGTAAATTGCCTGTACACAGCGTTCCAACAGTTTCACTCCATTTTCGTGAGATGTGATACATTCTCTCATTGCCCTCTTAATCTTGACGTATTCAGGAATACCCCAATAACGGTAAACTGCATTGGTAGTATGTTCTGGCAGCCTGCCATTCCGAAAAACCAGACATCTTGACCGATGTACTGTAAAAGCACCATATATACTGGACACCTGGTAATATTCGGGCTCAGCAAATGGTTTCTGTATATTCAGTGTATTCCACGGGTGATTTGTATATATCGACATATAATCAGGCTGTACAACAGCTCTCTCAAACACCAGAAGTTCATCAATGCTTCTGACATCACGCCAGTTAAGTGGTTCTTCGAGACTTCTTCCATCATCTACAAGCATGACAATAATAGCGCCGCCATACAGTCTAGCCCATTTTTCAGCAGTGGCAAACCTGTCTTCATATTCGAGAGTATCAAGCCTGTCATCAATATACTCAGATATCGTCTCATCGCCGAAATCTATATCAAGCCCATGTTTAACTGCCTCTTCTGATGGTCTGTCTATAATTTTGGTAAACAATCCGTTTCCTTCATACAGGCGAACCAGTTCCATATCATCCGTAATATCTTCCTGATCATATTGGTATGCAGTAGAGCTATCCTGCATTGTACCGTACTTGTTCAGAAGATTACTGTAGCCGTCTTCCCTGAAATCGTCCTGGATCCTATCGATAATTGCGGCACCCCTGTGCTGCTTCTGATATCGGTTCCACAAGGGTTCCTGCTGTGTATTCAAATATTACACCTTCTTTCTAAAACAGACTATTGACTAAAGCAGACTATCGAGATCAAAATCCGCATCTGCACACTCGTTAAAAGAGTCTGCCGAAGCATCCACCATATCATCATGAGCCGAAGCCGGGAATGATTCCAATTGATTAAAATACATCTCATTCCATTCTGCAATAAGAACATAGATATTGCCGTTCTGCCATTGGGCAGCAAACGGCGTAGCCCGAAGTTCTTTGCTTCCAGACACAGGATCTGATTTCACATTAAATCCCGCAAGTTTCTTTAGATAGTTATGGGCAACAATCTTTCCGGCAGCCCCGGGATCCTGTGGTATGTGTATATGATATATACTGCCAAACCTCGCCCTGTCAGCAATTGCAGTCAGCAATATCAGGTTTTCAACATCTCCTGCCTTAACAAGCTGGTTAATGACATGGGCGACGATAAAGCTTCCATCCCTTCGCCTGCCAATCAGAACACCCGATGTAAAATCAGGATCACCGTCTTCTGTTTCATCCGTCGCTGCAATGTCCCAGGCTCTGCACCAGTAAACAACATCTGTTGGTATTTCTGAAAGCATCCGGGACGGTCCAATCTGTGATCGCTTGAAGTACTTTCCTGCTGATGCCTTAATCTTCCAGTTGCCATTCAACAACCGTTCCCGCTCAACCTCCGTCAGAGCCATGAGGTTCGCCATATAGCCAGGATCATTTTTCATGAGAATCTTGTTGTCCTGTAGCGTACTTGCGATAAATGTGACGCTTTTTACCATAATCTCAGCTTTTTCATAATCCATACCAGTCTCTAGCGCTGCCAAAATAGCTTCCTGCTTGGTATCAAACCAGCAAATCACCTCATTTAGACGCACCATCCAGCGCACTTTCCCAGATCTTTCCGAAATTGGATAACCAGTATCTTGATCTATCCACCACTTTATAAATTCAGCTACCCACGAATCTGCGTCCGGATTACAGGTAGCCCTCACATACGAAGATATGCCGGAATCAGTTCTATTTCTGGAAAGCATATAAAAAAATTGGTATTCACTAAAATGCGTCAGTTCATCGAACCCTACCATAGTTATCTGGGAACCTTGCCATGACAAACAATCGCTATCGCTCCCCAAATGTGCGAAATTGACTGATGCGCCGCTTGGAAATATCCAATGTAGTTTTGGTGTCTTTAATGGATAACAACCCTTCACATGGCTGTAAATTTTTTTACTACTGTCCCATAAACCACCAGGAGAAGTCACCTGTGTATAATTCCTGCGAAGAATAACGGCGTTAAAATCTTTATTCTTCATGTGACGCAGCGGCTCTAAAAGTAGACCAAATGTTTTTCCTCCACCAGCTGCTCCTCCGTAAATACAAATATCCGCAGATGTTGCAAGGAACATTTCCTGAGGACCTTTTTGCGGTGCTAATATGATCTTTTCTCTCATGTATCGCCCCTCCCGTTATCTGGAAGGTAAATTGTAACTTCGGTATCGCTATCTCCACCGTCTTGCACATAATTCTTCGGACTATCCTGCCAACGATCGCGCTGCCGGTTCTTGAGCCAGAAACATTGTGCCGCTACATCTGGCGGAACGTGTTTCTTAGTTGTTTCTACTCTTACCGGTTTTACATTTCCATCCTTGTCAACATCAACGATTTTCTTTTCTTCTATGTAATCGTAACCGGTAGCTCTCTGGTATAAGCTCCTTATAACTTTGGCATCCGATACGCCTTTCCCTTCTGCCATTGCCTTACCAAATGATTCATGCTCTTTGACCCAGCGGATAATGGTTCTCTTCGAGACGCCCATCGCTTCGGCTATCTCTTCGTTGGTGGCACCCATTGCGGCCATAGACCACGCCCAATCATCGTGGTATAGGGCATTGTACTTTGGCTGTGCCGCCATACAACTTTTTACCTCCCGCTGATATAGTCAGCACAAAGATACTCGATTAGCTGCCACCTGTTTTTGCTTGTCACCGTACCTTCCTTCTCCGCTTTCGTGATTGCCTGTTCAATCACCTTGGCAGACTCTCCGGGAATTGCACAACTGCCAAATAAATTTGTCAGCTGTACCCATTCGCTGTCTTCGCTGTAACCAATGTCTACCAGCATTCTTTCAGTTTGTTTTATCATAGCGTGAATTGCAGCACCAACATTTTTTATGTTGGAAAATGTCTGAAATTTACTGAGCATTTCCATAAATCCCTTATATTGTTCAATGTTTGCTGCCCCGATAAATTCTGGCTTCTGTGTTTCAATTGCCTTTACCAACTTCTCCAAATCATCGATCTGGTGAGGAAGGAATGTAAACACAACATTTTTCCACTCAAATGATACTGTCGGAGAAAGCAATTTCTCAATCTCCGCCATCGGCTCTTCCAAAATATCTTTGCCGATATAGCTTTCCAACATATCATCTACATCTGTAATCATCTTTGCAATTTCTTTCAAGACATCGTTGTCGTCAAATCCTGAAATTGCATTGTGTGCTATCTGTTTTGCCGCTATCTGAGAACGGTTCAGTCCTGAAATATCAAGAATCACGATAACATCTTTCATTCCGGCTTCCCGCGCTGCTCTGAACCGATGATGCCCTGATATGATCTCAATTCTATCTGTCAGGGCGCAATATGGAAGACTTTCAAGTTGTCCCCTCTTCCTGATATTGTCTGTCAGTTGCTTCATCATCTCTGGCTTCATGATTCTTGCATTGATATCCTGCTCTCTGACATCCGCAGTCTTTACTTTAGCGATAATCAGACCACTGCCAAGATCTGCTAACTGTTCATACTGGACTTTGCTTTTGCTCTTTCCTTCATCCACTTGTCTTCCCTCCTTAACCATTCCGAAAGTGTCTCCTGATGTGTCCGATCCTTCAGTTCGGATTCATATGTCAGCCGAAATCCCATCTTCTTATCAGGAACTTTCTTTGTCAGCTTCATGATCCCTCTCATTTCTTTTGCTTCCGGATATTTCGTCATCTGAACAGTCTTCAAGCTGTTAACCTTTTCTTTTTCAATGTCTGTGCAGATTCTATAGACAAATTCTCTGTTCTGCGCAAGCATGGTAAGCAATCTACCTAATCTGCGCTTCGTATGGGGCACTGTCATTCCATACATCAAAAAAAGGGCATCTGATACTTGGGTACCAAACGCTCCCATAGTTAACGCCGACTTATCCACTCCGAAAACCCCGGCTATTTTTCCGTCAATCAGAACAGCTACGTTGATAGGTGCAGAACTTCCAACAAAATTATGCGTCCATAACTGTCTATAATATTGCGCCTCTGCTCTCTCCACCTGACATAATTCCACTTTAGATTTTTCTGTAATTTCATAGTCTCGTGGTAACATAGAACATTCCAATTTTTCCAGTTTACTTTCGCTCGGTCTGGTAATCTTCTTTCCCCTTGCCAGAGCTGTCGCTTCATCAGGTCTATTCGTTGTCAAATATACGTTAATTCCATTCCGTACTCCATATCGGGCAAATACAGGGGATCCGGCTGTCATGTGGGGCTCGCTTTCTTCATAGCACATAACAAGACATCTTGCATCTTTGCACAAATCCATAAATTGTTTGATACCAGTCTTCGGATCAAATATTTCATACTTTGGTTCTTTCCATGACATTTTACCTCCTGTGTCATACCACTTCTCAAATCCCGCTGTATATGTAGGTGGATTGGCGATTACTAAACAATGCGGATCGTCAAGCACCTCATTCATGTGCTTCCACATATCCAATGATCTGTAACAAAATCCCTGCAGTAATTTTTTTGCCCTGTCGAGCTGTTCCCGCAGCGCCACAATATGCTCTTCCCTTCGATACTGTAAATCCAATAACATATTGTAGAAATAATCTTTCCCGGCATTTTTGGTTGTACTCAACACCTTCCATGCGTATAGGGCTATCGCCGGATCCATCAGTTCCTCTGTTGTGAAACCATCAGCTCTCAGTTCCAATTCCTCAAGGCTCTTCTCCATAATTGCGTAGCCCATGATCGAGGTAAACATACTGACATCTGATGCTTCAATCTCTGTAGGCTTGAATCCTGATTGTACTGCCAGGTGTGACATTGCAAATGCGCCAGAACATGGCTCGACAAACTTTGTATATCCTTGCTTTCTGGCATTCTCAATCAATGGCTTTAGGAACTTCTGCTCCGCTGGTACTAAGGTACCAAGAAAAAATGCGCCGGGATTCTGAAATTTTGCCATCTTACTGCTCACCTTCTTTCATTGAATTATGTCATACCCTATGCTAAAATTAAATTACTTCAAAATTTTACACGGAGGTTCAACATGAATACAAAACTATTATCCGGTAACGAACATTTCACCTATTCCCTTGACCTTCCGCCCGAAAAAATATTAAAAGACTTCTGGGCATGGAACTCTTCTGACCTTCTAAACAACACATTACGTGGTGCACTTGCCGAATACATTGTTGCCATGGCTCTAGGAATTGAGTTTAGCCACGCCCGTGAGGATTGGTCTGCATACGACCTGATAACTGATGACGGTACCAGAGTAGAGGTAAAATGCTCTGCGTACCTGCAGTCTTGGGAGCAAAACAGGCTTTCTGAGATTCGCTTTAGCTGTGCCCCGTCACAAGCATTTTCAGATCAACGGTATGATGGTGTATCTATTCGTCATTCCGATATATATGTTTTTTGCATTTTTACCACCAAAGACATAGAAACAGCCGATGTTTTAAATTTAGACCAGTGGGTATTTTACATACTTCCAACCCGCATACTAAATGAAAAACTCGGTCTGCAAAAAACGATATCTCTCAATGCGCTCTTAAAACTCAATCCTACAAAAGCATACTTTCATGAGATAAGAAATGCCATGTATGATGTACTAAATTGAACAGGGGTTAATCTCCCCTGTTCAACTCTCCCAATCATTTACAAATCCTAATTCCTGCAATTCATCTCCTGTAAATCCAACCTTCTGGAATATTTCCATCGCTCCGTCAAGTTCAAATCTGTCAACTACTATATCCATCAAATCTGATAATAGCTTTTGTGACCTTTCTTTTTCCACAATTCATGCTCCTTTAAAATCTTATTTTATTGTAACATTAACATGCTGTAAAAATAATGGCTCGTGTATCATACTGATACCGAGCCTTGTTTTTGGTCCGCCGAGCAGGAATTAAACGCTGCGTCTTCCCGGTAAAGAGCCGGGTGCTCTAACACTAAGCTATCAGCGGTTATTCAGTTAACAGCCAAATAATGTCATTTGTTTATATTCTGGCTGCTTTGACTCCTCAGATTTCGGAGTCTCTATTGGTTTTCTCCCTTTCGGGTACTTAATTGCTGAGGAATCTGGCAATTCCCTAATTTTAATGTCTGTCTTTCCTTCGTACCATTCTGCAAACACAAGCCTGTGACACCATTCATCTGGTATTCTTACATCTTCATAACAACAAAGGATCACATCTTTCCCTTTACTCAAATAACCATTTAAAATAGTCTGAATTGTTTTTATGTCTTGTTGATCCATATGTTGAAAATATTTGGGTGTAAATCTTTCCCTGTCATTTTCATTCCACAAATACCCTGGAGGTGCGATCTGTCTTATATTCCCTTCCAGCTGGTACTTTAATTTGAATCTCGGCAATCCCCGTACTATTCCGACCACCGTATACTTTCCTGTCTGTAATTCAGGATTGCTAAATCTACTTGTAAAAATCTCTGGCATTCCTATTATTCTCCTTCCTATTTTCTAAAACAATTAATCCTTTCGGCTCGCTACTAAAATTCGGAAAGAAAAAAATCAGGTTATTTTTATGGGGTGACATTTGCTCTATTGGCTATATAACATTCTAAACTAAATACTTTCTACACGCAACCTACTTTTTTTCTATCTGTTTTCTCTCATATGCGAGCCATCCACAAATCTGGATAACGCTATATTTTCCAAGGCTTTTTCGGCATCACTAAAGATCCTATCAACCTCCTCCTTCGTAACTTTTTCTACGTCCTCCATTGCTTTCCTTACAGCCTGACAGGTACTGCACATACAGTACCCCCCCCCGCATATTCACAGTTATTGTTCATCTGATGGCACCTCCCGCATATGTACGGTCAATGTCTATCGTGGACTTCACACCATCTGTGAGCAGTCCATACGCCGACTCCAGCGATACAGTCCCTTTTTCCAGTTCCGCTCGAAGTGCCCCGATGATTAGACCAATATTGTAATAATTCCTGTTGATTTTGTATTCATGGATATTGACGACATTTGAATTTTTCATATGATACGGCTCTCCTTTTTCTTGATTCCGCCGTATTGATGTGATAGAATAGATTTATCAATCGTTTCGGCGGTTGGTAGATTATGGCGGTTGTAAACTTTGGTCGGTGAGCAACCGCTATATTATTTTTCGATCTGGCTTTCCAACAATTGTATTCCTTTTCTAATCCCTTCTGTTCTTTTAACATTTTCCTGTTTACAAAATTTATCAAGTATTTCCAAACATTCATTATCAAGCCGAACATGAATAGGATTAGATTTCGGTTTATCTGTTGGTCTTCCCATTTTCTTCTTATCGGGCAATTAAATCACCTCACTTTTGTAGCCCATAAGTATATTATAACATATGTAGCCCAAATGTCAAGATAATTTGATTATAGGATAAAAATTTCTAAACTAATCACGAGCTCTCTTTCATATTCAACCTATATCTTGTACTGTCCTAATAATTATGATAAAATATCAATAATTTATGGAGGTATACTGATGGGAATATTAAAAAAAATATTTAATCCAACTTCTTCAAAGCCTTTCAACCTAATGTCTCTACCCAAACACAGTCTTTCATATCCCAAACAGATAAACAGAGACAATCCCGCACGCTATCCCCAAATCCTTATAAACTGTCTTATCGCTTACTTTTTCTATCTGGGAAATTTCCTGTACCGTATATTCCCGATCTTCCAGATACATCATGTCCAGTTCCCGGTACCGGCGCTTTGCCTCTTCGCTTCCGGACTTTTCGCACTCTTCTCGGTACATATCTGTAGCTTTTTCTATACGATAGATGCAATATAAATCTTCCTGCCTCCGCTTCTCTCCGTCCTGGATTACCCTTTCAGACTTACTTACCGCCTCTTTTGTGTTCCCCATGAGATCCTGTATAAATTTCCATCTGAGTTCAATCTGCTCTTCCTCTGTGAATACTGACTCGTCCGACAATGTAGCCTTAATTCTCCGATATGAACCGAGCATCTTTTTGGTTTTCTTAACCTTATTTTCTTCCCGATCTCTTTTCTTCTCTGCCTTCAATTGTTCTGCCCTGAATGTCTGAACAGCCTCCTTACCTGCTATTGCAGCAATCTGGTTGATCTGTTCCTGCGTCAAAATATACATAGGTATTTCTTTATCCTTTGCCATAAAGTCGCCCCCCTTGACTTTCTCACATTTGCGAGGTATAATTTTCTCAGTCACGAGTCGTTCCGTCAAGGGACGGCTTCTCTTTTTACCCGCGTCATTTTATCCGCCACAGACTACTAAAATTTTCCAATCTTCTCTTGTTAAGCTCTCCATACTTTCCTTCCCCTCCACAATCCCAGGTTCATATGAACACTTCTTTAAATCCATCTTTTTACGATTTCATTTAATTCACTATCGCCTTTTGCAATATTTCCAGCCCTAAGTTGATGAGTTATATGAGTATTCATTTTTGTCTTACACTCAGCGCAATCATATTCAGTTTTTATTGAATTTTCGTAAATTCAAGACTAAAACTCTATTTTTTGTCCACAATACCTGCAATGATGATCAGTACCAGTAATTGCCTTATCACAATTCGGACACCAATATGATTTCGTACCCTTAGCAAATTTTATACGCCCGATCGTTATATCTTCTTTTTGTATTTTTCTTACAACTTTTTTCGGTATCTGCTTCTCTCGGACATCTCCACATTCGTCCAGCTGTCTCTTAATGTTTTCATAGGCAGGTATCAAAAACTGGACGCATTTTGAAAAATCCTGCTTTGGACCTTCACACCATCCGCTATAACTTGGACACTCATTTTTATACCTACAGCTCATTCGCTCTCCTTTCCTAAATTCCAGTTTAGTTTGTCAAGTTGATTCATAACAATCAGAATATGCTCGCATGCAATGCAAACACTCGCCGGTTTTACTATGCTTACATCCTGTACAATTACAGACAAGCGTTTTCCCAATATCGTAGGTAGCGGGCATCGAATTGATTTTTTCCACTACAGAATCTATTGACATATATGCATACTCGGAATCTTTCCCCGATCCTTTTTGTAAAAATTCTTTATCTTTCTGAATTTTATTCAATAATGCACTTCTGCTTATCAAATCACCGATTTTTGGCTTAAAATCTTTACATTCTTCTGCATAATTGCTCATAGCTGGATATAAATCGCAATTATGCCTTCTGTTTGCACAGTCTCTACAAAGCTTCATAATTATCCCCTTTTCAAATCCTTATTCTTGGGCAAGAAACTCCTCTATCAAGTACATGATTTCCTCATAATTTGCCTCTTGCAACAACTCTAGGTATACCTCTGGTTCATACTTTATCGCCCCAACTGCCAGTTTAGCGATTTCCCCGCAACTCATTTCAATACCTCCAAAATCCTTATTTATGTTTACGATCTCCCTCTATTTTCAAATCAACATGACTTACTATTCTCTTAAAATCCTTACTCTTTAACCATGACACTAACACACCATCAGCTAAATAATAGCCGCAGAACAAATCGTCCTGAATCCTAGTTACTACCACTTTCCCATGATACCCGTTATCAGTAACGACATCTCCTACTTTTATTACATCTGTAGCTTTATGTATTGCTGGTTTTATAACATTTCTGTACGCTGGCTCAGAAAAAACCTTTATTATCTGCCTAGCTCCGCCTTTTCTTATGACAATAAGACCATCGTCATAATGCAACACCCATTTCGCTACTGCACTGCCTACTACATTAACAATTTCTTTTTTAATCTGACTTATTATTCTAATCATCCTTGTCACTTCCTTTCTCCAAATCCTTATTTAGCGAAAGATCGCCTCTGGCTCTGCCTCTGGATAAATCAAATCCTCTTCATAATCTTTATCTATAATGATTGCTGTTTGTGCCCTCTCCAACCGCAAAAGCAATATCTGAAAATCATCCAGCCTGCGTAACGATGAAATACGCACATCATTTGAGATTGAAAGCGTATATGGTTCTTCTCTTCCTCTATCCCATATCCACTTAGAAACAGGAATTTCAATATTAAGCTTTTCGTCATGCTCATTCTCAAACGTGATTGTTGCCCTTTGGCAACTGCTCCATGAGGGTCTGTCCAATTCCTCTACCCGCATTTCGCAGTCCACGCATGAATACGAGACACCATCGTCATAGCAGATTTCCAGATCGTCAGTCTTAATATCCTTGTTACACTGTTTTATCCATGCCTTAAACAAATCCGTAACTTTGATTTCCTTCTGATCTGGCTCAATCATAAGCTCTTTAAAATTCTCTAATATCTGCTTATTCCCTGTGCATGTATCAGAGTTTACCAATTCTGTAAGCACAGAATCTAATTTAGGCAGATACGCCGTAAAATCATTTTTTTCAATATAGGGCACCATTACCTCTGTTATTTTTTTCTTGAGCGCATTTTTTACGTCTCCCCACATAAAAGCAGATTCAACAGCATCGTCCAGCGCTTTCATAAACTTTTCCTTCACAATCTGATTTACCTCATCAGACGAAAGGCTCTCTTGTGCAATCTTTAACAATTCATCTTTCATCTTATACCTCCGCTAATCCTTAATTTGACTTTTACACGCTCCCAGCAAAAATTTTCCATCTTCTTTCGGAAACATTAACAAATTTAGATTATTGTAATCATAATTCTCTATGTACCTTGCTAATGCCTGAAATTTTCGGATTTTTCAACATCCTCCATATTGTTTACTCCTTAAATTTTCATTTTATCCATCAATAGTTTCCTTTTCTCTTGATTGGAAATAAACTCCGCCCCTGCAAACCTTCCATTCCCCGCTCCTGTCTGCTATTTTCGTAAACTTACTAATTTCCAAACCTGTTACCGTAACACCATCGCTGACATAATATCCCTGAAAGCGTCCACTTTTTTCAATACGTGTTATAACAACCTCCTGGTGATATCCATTATCAGTTACAACATCTCCAGCAACTATTCGGCTTCCCTTAATGTGCCTGTCAATTAAAGCCTCTTTAATAATCCTCAGATCATCTTCTGAAAATATCGGATTGTATGAATTAGTGGGATTTTTAAGATAGCTATTTATCTGTTTTATTAATTGCGCTTCTCGTCTCATGTTCCTCCTTTCCAGCGGCAGAGACCAACTGCCGCCGTTTTCTGTAAGTGATATATTGCATGAACAAATACTATGATTGATAGTTACCTAATCAATGATGCTTAACACCTTATTCAAAAACTTTGTCAGATCATCTACTGTTTCCACTCCATCAGGTGGATCAAATTCATTTTCAATCGCATATGCCAACAAATCAATAGAATCAAATTCCCTGATAACTTTTGCCAGTGCATCGAAATCCATTGCTGAAAACTTACCTCCCCTCCATTAATATGCACATTGTGCATAACCGGCCTGTAAACATATCTTCTGTAAAGCCTTCTGGCAACGTTTTATCCCAACACTCACTCCCGCATCTGGGACAATTGGTCAGGCGCCATGTATCATCTGACGGGACCGGTACATTTACCCGCAATGGCATCATCAGATATCCGCCCCTGTCCGTTGTTGTCCTCGGTTCAATCTTCACATTCATTTATTTTCCTTTCCCACAATCCAAAAATCGAAAGCACTCACAGGTATTGCACAACAAATTTCTTTACAAAATATCGAAAAGGTTTAGCTGAGCAGGTCTTTCCTGTTGTTCCCTGATTTTTTCCTCCCTAGCTGCTGCCAGTTCGTCAATCCTATTTGACCCAAGTAATTTAACTGCCTTGTTCTGCTCAAACTGGTTCAGACTGTCATAACCAGTCTCCATGATCCTTTTCTCCGTTTTGTTAATTCTTCTTTGTTTTGCTGCCTCACGGCGTTCCTTTTTATTTTCTTTGTCCGCCTCCTGAAGGTCAGAATCATAGCTTATCCTAATCCCGTTTTTAATGTCCTGCAGATCCTGCATCAGGTCCCTGCTCACTCTCTGCTCTGCACGTATGTTGAATACTTCTACCTTAAATTCCCTGCCATGGTGTTCAGCAAAGAACAGCTCCCGGTTATAGTTATTCAGTTTTACCTTTCTGACAATATCGTCACTGCATAATCTGACACAGTTTCTGCAGATATCCATGCTTACCGGGTGATCAAAATATCTTTTTCCCTTTATTAGTTCCGTATCTATCTGTCCCTCGAACAGCGTCCCGTCAAGATCATAACGCCTGTATGTAAGCCTGATATCATAAAACACGTTTCCCCTCTTCGGATCCAGCTCCCTGCCAAGCACGGGGCATTTCGCCTTTTCCCCGATATTCCCGTGCATCCCCGTGCATCTCCGTGCTGCACAGTATTCCGGATCATAATGCATGCGCCATTCCTGTTTATCAAGATCATAATGCATGTGATTGATACAGGTCCGACCGTTTCGCTGCAGATCAAAACTGATCCTCTTTAACCGTATTTCTTCGTCATGCAGTTTCAATATACCTTCCACACTTCCGTCATAACAATATGCCTCCCCGACCATATGCACGTTGCACCGTGTCTTAAACGGTCCATCTGTGGGCAGGAGATTGTGCTTTTTCTCACAAACACCTTTATTGTACGGACACCGGATTGTCGGCATGTCATTCTCATAAGTCCACTCCATTTCGCCTATACGCATGCCCGTTATACAGCTGCTCCCTTTGCACTGCAGTCCACAGGGGGTTTTAAACGTTTTCTCATAAATCCACCATCGCTGATACTCGAATCCACCATAAAAATTATCCAGCGGATCCTTTTCATGTTCAAAACAATGAGCAAGCCGCACATGAGCAGGATAATTTTCTGCCGTATACCCCTCTGATAAAAGCTTTTTGGTCAATTCATTGTATTTCATGTGTCTACCTCATATCCCCTGGCATGGGCGCATATCAAAGAAATCTTCCATGCTCGCGCGAAATGCCTTTTTGTCCATGTCGTATATTCCACAGAAGCAGTTTTCGCAGGTATTCCTGACCTTGAAGGTCTTTGTCAGACGCATATCCCATGTGTTCATTTGAGATTTGCACTTATGGCAGTATTCGTCAAGATATTTTGCTTTTCCGTTCACCTGCAATCACACCCCTTAATACTATGACTTCTTTCTATGTTTTCTGGCATCTGGACATGTGGCAAAATGCGATACATATCCGTAACCATCCGCTTCTGCTACTTCAACACCACTGATGCAGGAAACGATCTCACCATTAGGGGTAACGATTTTATCTTTTCCATTGTACTCCAGCTTATAATTGACAAGGGATTCATTTACAGGCATTGATTTCCCTGATTTCATTCTCACAAATCTTATGCGTTCTCCGCAACTTCTACATTTTCCAAGATTATCACCATACATTCGTTTTCCTCCTTGTAATCAGACCAGATGTAAATGATGATACAGGCTGTCATCAGATAAATGACAGCCGTATTCCCTATTCGTCTTCATCATATTCTTCTGGTTCTTCATAACTGTAGCCATCATCTTCAAATGCACCAGACATATCATCCTGATCCGGATTTTCATCTGCAGGTCCTGGCAAAGCCGCAACACATTCACCTTCAAGCGCCGGATATCCATATTCCCTCTCGGCATCACTGCCAGATTCGTTATTCTCATCAGGATCGTTGACACATTTGAAATCTGCGTCAAATATTGTCATCTGACTTGTATTGGTAATCGGCTTCAGCACATATTCCCCCGCCTCGTCATCCCAAACCAGCTCCATACCGTCGTAGTTGATGTCTCCCTTTGCTTCGTTTTTGATCTGCATTACTGATCCGATCTTATGAGAAAACTTAGGCTTTAATACCATACGTGTTTCGCCGTATATTTCCGGAGCTCTATTAGGGATAAATTCTTTGGTGAGAGCGACATCGATCGCTATGGTAACTTTTCCGTCCATGCTGTCTTTCTCGATCATGTTCTTGATCAGGTGCTGCAGTACTCTGTCAGCATCCGACCGCATTTTCTCAAAGGCATTGTCACTGATATGCAGATTCTGATCATACGCATCCATATCATTTTTCCACCTTTCCAAATTGAATATTGTTGTCAACCATGAACTGCTTTACCGCCATAATCTGATCTTTTGTGCCATATACGGTAAATGATGCCTTATATTGCTTCGGACTTTCCTGCGGGGCAAAGGGATCCGATACAACAGCATCACCTGCAGGAGGCGCAACAACATGATCATCAGTCCTTTTCACGTCATTCTGTACATTATGAGACTCTTTTTCATTGTTCACCGGTATTCCGGCAGTCTCCATTTCTCCTTTGACAGCAGGTGCATTTGTTTCTACGGCTCTAGCTTCCTCCGCTTCCCTTGCCTTTTCCTCAGCTCTGGCTCTTTCCTCAGCCACTCTTCTGCGCTCCTCCTCGCGCCGCCTTCTTTCTGCCTCTTCCTCTGCTTTGCGTTTCTTATCAGCCTCCAGCTTTGCCTCAAGTTCTGATAACCGCTTATTCTCTGCCAATGCTTTACTGAGATCCAGTGTCTTTATGTAGACATCCTTTGCATTCAGCTTATATTTACTGTCCAGACCATCAATTGTTTCCAAATCGGTACGTACCTTCTGTACCTTTTCTCTCACCTCTGCCTGTGCTGCCCCCAATTTATAGGTCTTATTCAGATATCTGGTATCAAACACCCGCTCAAACGGAAGAATCTCTGCCAGATCTCCAATGACTTCTGCATATGCGTGACGGATATCATTTTTCTTTTCTTCCTTCTGTTGATCTTCAAATGCCTTAACCTGCCTGTCAATGACGCTGATCGGTTCCTGGATAAGCTCCAGAATTTCTTTTATCTCCGATTCAAAAATCTCATAAGGCTTATTGATAATCTTTTTCACCTTTTTACGGCAGTCATCTACATCATTTGCAAGTCCATTCAGCCCTGCACGGTCTGCTTTTGCCTGCTTCATGTTGTCCTCCGTGTAAACGACATTCTCATATTCAGCTATCTTCTGCCTGACAGCTGATTCGAGTTCTTCTTTATTCCACTTGATCACTTTCAAAAATCCGTCCTCGGTAGGACTGATAAGCCGGATCTCCATCTTTTGCTGTGTCACTGCTACATCATTTACGATTTCTCCGTCAACTCTTTCTAAAACAGTTTCAATTTTTTCTCCCATAAATTTATTCCTCCTACGCCATATTTAAAATTCCAAACAATACCGCCATACTCACGCAGTAGCAGATTCCGACTACCACTGCTTTTGCGTTACTCTTTTCTGCCAAAACACCGACAGCAAATAATGCTACCAAAATTGATATAAATATTTTCATATTATCCTCCTGCCTGCAGGATTGTGACCTCAATTCTCGGTTTTTCTGAATAGAATTTTCTGCACTGGCAGTCTACAATCTGCGTATCATCTTTGTATGCTACCTGATTTAACGAATCAGCAACCACCTTAATTACATTATCTTGGTCAGGCTTCTTGATAGGACGTATTATCCCGTCAAGCATGAGTGCCTTTCTTTTTTTCGAGACACTTTTCGGAACCCCATAAAACGCCAATATTCTCATATCAAGCATTGCATCATCCGGATACCGAAAATTCTTTGTCTGTATAGAATATTCCGTCCGAATCAGATTCTCATACACAACCGTCTTTTCAGGGGTATGTGCCTGTCCAAAAGACTTCTGCGTTGCTGGGTTATAACGCGCAACAAAGCGCGGTCTTCCCTTTCCCTGCGGTTCCCCATATACAGTGAACCGTATCACCTCAACTTCTTCCACAGATTTCACCTCCCGTCATTTTTTCATATTATCAGACAGCCCTGCCCATCAGCCGTGAAAGCCTTTCTTTTAACCTCTCTGGGACAGGTGATGCATTCTGCTCGGCATTTTTTCTCTCCTCACTGACAGACAATAACTTTTGTTCCATCTGGATCACAGGTGCCTGATCAGCTGATTTATCTGCCAGTTTCAAGATATCGGGCGGAAGCCTCTTCAATGTCTTCTCCCGACATAACTCTGCTCGGTATGTCCGCATAAAATTAGACTGTGTAACGTTCATCCAAGTTCCGTCGACATCCTCTGCCATTGCCCATTCACGGAGCTGTCCAGGACTTACGACTGCCTTCTGAACCACAGGCGGAAGTTTTGCAAATTCCTCCTCTGCATTGTAAATGGAATTCCTCATTGCTTTTAAGACAAGTCCCCATGCTGCCATTTCGTTCAGTTCCTCGTCGCTTCCCGTATAAAAATATCTGGCATATTCCCGGATATCAGCTATCATAGGTGCAAATTTATTCGTTGCCACATACATACGCAGTCCTAAATTTACTGCATTGTATGGAAGATCCTTCAACTCGTTGTACCACAATTCCATAGCTTTTTCTGTAGGCAGCACACTATCCCGAGGAAAATATGTTTTTATCGCCGCCGCTATTACTGCAAATTCCTTAGTTGTCATCTCTGCGTTCCTCCATTTCTTTTTTTGTTGCCCAATTGTCCATCATATCATACGATTGCTCAAGCATCTGTGCAGTCTGGTTCTGATACTGCACGTAATTGTTTCGGGTTCCTCCTTTATCCTGTGCATTTGATAACCAGTTATTGATAAATCTGTTTATGCCACGTTTGGTTTTTCTTTTGGTCGGATTACTGTCAAGCCAACCGACCATCTTTCTTAATTCCTGCATCACATCAACAGCAGGAAATAATTCATTCCATTTTTCGATATCCTTTTGATAAACATCATGAAATGTTTTGTCATTCAAAATAAGGGAGATTACCTTTTGTCCAGTGTCCAGTTTTTCTGGTTCTGGACAAGAATACGAAGTATTCATATCTGAATCTTTACCTAAATCTTTACCTATACCTTTATCTGGATCTTTACCTAAATCTTTACCTATACCTTTATCTATATCTAAATCTGAGTCAGCCATTTGTAAGCCGTTTGTAAGCCGATCATCTTTGTCATATTTATCTTTGGCACCTATCAATCTGGAATCATCAATAATGTCCCCTTTTTCAAAAGAATAGGATCCATTTTGCTTAATTTTCAATAAAGACTTTTCATCAAGGTATTGTGTTTCGTGATATCTGTTTTGAGATAATGTATTATGCATTCTCCAGTGCTTAATAACAATTACGCCGCCATCAAATGCTAATACAAATTTTTTCATGATTAACAGTTTTAAGTCATCTTCTGAGGCACTTACAATCTTCATCACTCTTTTGGGATTTCCGACAAACCCGTCATCATCTGCCCGCATATTTAGATGAAAATATAAACATTGGGCTGAAAGTGGCATATCTAAAAAGGCATCACTATCCACAATTTTCATTGTAAACATTCTCTTGTTTGCCATTTGCGTTTTTTCACCTCCTTTCAACTCGTATATGCGTGTATTCAAGGCGCACTATTGGGCTCAGAGAGCGTTTAAAAGTACTTGTTCGGTAAAATAATTACCTAATGCTTTTTTTACCCTCTATGGGGCTATTTCAGCCCTCATTGTCGCTTGAACATTTCTTTAGTTTCGTTTTTCTATATGCCTCTCTTTTTCAAATGCTGGCTGTAAGATCATTTATAGATATAGGTGCCGTCAATACCCTGTTATACCTGCAGCAATCGCACAACTCACATCTGTCTGGTGTAACCTCTCCGGATTTTACCCTGAGTACCCTCGGCAGGTTGCCCTGCACAACGTTCAGAGCCTCGTCCAGGTAATTCTGTGTAACCTGTATGATGCGGATATCCGGTTCATTCTCCTTAGTGGCTGCCGCAATAAAAAACGGAAGTTTTTTTCCTGTATTAACTTCCACAATCTTCTGATACACAGCTCCCTGAATGTCATATCCCCAGTAACGCACGAAATCGAGATATCCCAAGTCCCGCACCCATTCCAAATCCGTAATAGAGGACATCACTTTCAAGTCGACGATCGCAACATTGGGAATATAGCTGTCCATCTTGATCTTCCATTTTGTTCCGAACAATTCTCCTGTCATAATTTTCTGCTTTTCTCCAGATAAATACTTCATAAAATACTTGTCCCTTTCAATCCGGGCAATGATCTTATCTGCTTTCTTGTAATCTGCCCTCAGATCTCCTTTTTGCGTGAAAATAGAGGGGTTCTCCTTTTTGTACTGATCTAAAGATCCTTCGAAGTAAGCATCGACATAACCGCCTACCAGAAGCGCCGTACTCTTTTCCGGATTCCATCTTTCATACATTTTTTCAATCGCTTCAAACTCACATGCCATTTTTCCATAAGTTCCGTTAAAATCCTTAAACTGCGATACTGACATATACTCAATATTCGCTTCCTGACTATAATAATTTTCTGCTGATAAATTCATCTCTTCCGCCTCCTACTGCGTTATATCAATTTCTTCCGGCTCTTCCGCCGCAATCTGGTTCTGATCAATCACCTGATATCTGTCCGTCTGTTGCTCAATCTGCATAAATGGATCCTCCGCTTCGATTACATCTGGTTGGTTATCCCCATATGATTCAATGCCATTTTCATCAAATGTTTTCTGATCGTCTGTAATCGCTTTCTGCATCTCGATTGACAAAATGCCCCATTTACTCAGGAGTTGCTTGATCACCGTTTTCAGCGCCATTGCTTCAAAGTCTGTTGACCACTTACTCTTTTTCTCACCTTTGTTGAGGTCGCTCCTGTATGATTGTGAGTACTTTCTCGCATGGTTGTCTACTGCCTGCTTTGACATAAACAGCTCCTGCACATACCCGACTGTGAGTTCAAATCGTGCATAATAACCCGCAACGGTTTCTTCCACGCCCTGTGCCCTTAATGTACACTGTGAAAAGTCGTCCACAAACTCTATCTCACCCGTAATTGGATTGTAGCTTTTCAGCTCATCCTCGTACACGACAGCGTAATTCATTTTCTTATAATATCCAGAACGTATCGCCAACTGGATAAAACCTTTATACATGATCTGAAACTGCGCAATCTTTTTCTTTTTCCATTCACCATCCTGATCCATATAACTCTTATCATACGGTACAAGTGCCGCAAATCCGAGGTTGCTGTCGATTGGCAGATCAAACGATGCTGCCACAAAAGCTGCCGCCAAAATAGAGTTTGGCTGGCACTGTTTCAGTTGTGTAGAAGCCGAAACAACATTGACTATACTTGCCATAAACTGGGGTGCTTTCTTTCCAAGTACCTCTGTAAACCGCCCTTTTATATTTTCTTCTGTAAGCATCCCTTTTATCTGTGATACTACACCTGGCGGATTTTGTGTCTTTCTCTGATTCTGTGTCTGGTTATTACTAACATTCACTTTATTACCTCCTCCTCTTCATTCTGTACGATTGCAGTTCTACAATTTTTGCTAATTCTCCATCATCTGCCCTGACTTGTTTAATTATCTTAATGAAAAAAACAACAAATTTTTTTATTAAGTCTGATACCAACAGTACAATTAGTAAAACGAACCATTCTCCACCTACTGCCACATATCCACGTATTGATCGTGCAAGTTCCACGGATTTCATAGTAAGTGCAATTCCAAGAATAGCACTGGCTGTTAGATATATTGCATTGCCACACATCGATAGCACTTTTATATTACGTTTTATCCATTGGAGCTGTTTTACTGATTCCTTCTTCACTGACTAGCACCTATCCTTTCAGCACTTTCTCTCCAATCAGCCGGATCTCACTGATTACGACTGACAATTCGTTCAGCTTTATCATGATGTTCCGTAGTTCTGGTTTTTCTTCCTCAGAAATAATGCCATCAGCCGCTATATCAATCAGGCTTTTCTTCATCTGTTTGATTTCATCAAGATCCAGCTCCCTTACCATCCTTAGTGCCATTCCCTCGATACTGGTGATTCTTGTAGCAAGTGGCATTGTTTTGCCTATGGGACATTCATTCTTACAATAGCTCGTTTTCAACTCTGGGCAATTATAAAGCTCTGCCATAAGAACCACTTTGTCCACAGGTACAACTTTCGTATTTCCAAGCTCGTAATCTGCCAACGTAGATACCGAAATTCCTAAAAGTTCTGCAGCCCCTTCACGGCTGTATAGCCTCTCGTTGTATATTGCCGCCTTTTTTCTCGCCTGAAAATATACATTCGTGTTCTCGTTTATAGGATCTTTCCCCATTCCGTATTACCTACCCTTCTGCTAAAATTTAACTATCACCAGCAGGAACAGCCAGTAATGTTTAGCAGGCGGTTAACGGTATTCACAATTTCTTCATTCATCATCCTGCCGTTGATCACCAGCGACAACCGATCTTTGGAGACATTCGCCTTCTCTGCCAGCTGATTGACGCTCATTTTCCGTTTTACAAGCTCAATCTTAACCGCCTGGCACCATTCATCTGATGGCGTCTCAATACGCTCCGGCAAACCTGTCGTTCCCAGCTCCTCGTTGATCTTCTCAGCGATTGACTGATAGCTTGCATTAGAATACCGCCCATTGATAACCGAGGAAACCACCGCATAACTATAACCGATGCTTTCGGACAGCTGTTTGAGTGTCATATCTTTATCAATCACAGCTTTCCGGACATCTTTACTCCATTGTGATGTTTCCTTTTTCATTTGAGTATCACTCCTTTCTCGCATTTGCTAAATATTTTTATTTATCTTTGCGGGTTTGCGTGCTATAATGTAAGTAAATCTATTTACAAACCCGCAGACGTGTTACGAAATACTTGTCACTCTCAGCTCGCAACCTAGAATTGATTTGTATTTCATATTTATATTATACCACGCAAGCGCGAGAATGTAAATAGATTTACACTCAAATACGAGATTTTTTAACTTGGAGGCTTATATGGAAATTATTGAAAGAATCTACCAAACTCTCGGCGAAAAAGACAAAAAAGCATACGAACTTTGCGAGAAACTGAACATCCGCACTTCCACGATGTCAACATGGAAAGCCCGCACCAATGACCCGCCTGCCAAATATATGCAAACCATTGCTGACTTCCTGGGCGTTTCTCTGGATTACCTTATTACCGGCCAGGAGGCTCCTGTCCGCAAAACAACCACACCAGAAGAAGATGAACTGCTGGCGCTGTTCCGCTCCCTGCCGGAACCCAAGAAATATGAATTTGTCGGGGAACTCAAAGGATTTCTTAAGGCTTATACTGAGTCTAAAAAGTATCTGGACGAGGAAAAAAGATTATCAGTTTAGAATGGTATTGGCTCTATGGCCGCTACTAAGACAGGAGAATGCCTATGACAAATGCTACACTTTATTTTGATCTGGCACGTTCAGAGGAAAAAGCAGGGAACGAATGCGCCGCCCTGCTCTTCTACCTTTCTTCATTTTGTGACAGCTTCAACTCTGGCACCCAGGACTATCCGTATGGTACCGTTGCAAAAATCCGGATGTTGCAGAACCGACTCTCACTTCCGGATCAGTTTCTATTCGGTCTGATACACTCATACGGTCCGTTATCGGATTCTGAGTGCCAAGAACTATTATCAGATTCCATAGGTGTCACCATTGCCGGTATCAAAGCAACTCCTACCGGCTGTGCCAATATAGACTGAGGAACGGAGGCAACTATGCAAACATTGACCGAAAACGAGGAATTTACCCTGCATAGCGCCAGCTCCGGAATATCCGTAAAGGATTTCTGGAGCTGGGCATATTCAGACTTAATCGACAACACTCAGCGTGGGGTGATGGCAGAATTTCTCGTTTATTCATCACTCAAATCGGAGCACCCTCGCTGCCCGCAAATGCGAGAAAACTGGCTCCCCTTTGACGCAACAAGTCCATCCGGACGCAGAATTGAAGTAAAATCTGCCGCTTACATTCAAGCTTGGACACCCGAAAATATCTTTGCTCAGGTTCGTTTTGACATCGGAAAGAAACTTGCTTGGGACAATGCTACTGCCTCTTTTGCATCTGAGGCAAAACGTAACTGTGACCTGTATGTTTTCTGTCTTTTTACTGCCATGACAAAGGACGTCTCCCTACTTAATCTGGATTATTGGGATTTTTATGTGCTGCCTACATCCGTTCTGAACGAAAAACTCCCCAACCAGAAAAGTATTGCGTTCTCTGCCCTGCAAAAGCTGACCCCTGTTAAAACCGACTATGCCGGACTTGGTGCGGCAATCGAATCAATCAAGCTGTAAAGGAAGTGATACTATGAAACTGCCAAATGGCTACGGAAGCGTGACCAAATTATCAGGGAACCGACGAAAACCTTATCTGGCACGCGTCACCCTGGGATGGATTACAGATGAGCAGACAGGAAAAACAGTTCAGAACCGTGTACCTATAGGAACCTATAAAACCAAAAAGGAAGCGCTTCAAGCTTTGGCAGAATATGGATCCAATCCATATGATATCCAAAGCAATAACCTTACCCTATCCGAATTATACCAGAAATGGACAGAAACATATTTTCCAACACTTGAAAGTGATTCTTCGATCAGAACTATCACATCTGCCTGGAAATATTGTCATGCACTTTATAGCATAAGGGTAAAAGACTTAAGAGCACGCCACATTAAAGGAGTCATGGAAAACGGATATATCATTCCTGCTAATGGAAAAGATGCGGGTCAAAAGGTATATGCTTCTCCAGGAACTAAAGCCAGAATCAAATCCATGTTCAACCTCATGCTGGATTATGCACTTGAATATGAGCTGGTAGACAAGAACTATGCTCGGACATTCGACCTCTCTAATGATATTATCAAAGAAAAGGAAGAGGCAACCAGAGGACATATCATATTCACGGATGTGGAAATGCAGACTCTTTGGGATAATGTGGACTCTCTACGCTTCGTAGACTGGATCCTCATTCAGTGTTACATGGGATGGCGTCCCCAGGAACTTGCCAGACTGAAAATTGCAGATGTGAATCTTAATGATCAGTACATCGTTGGCGGAATGAAAACCTCTGCTGGCAAGAATCGAACCGTACCAATCCACCCACGTATAAAACACCTCGTACAAAGAAACTATGACCAGGCGGTTGAACTTGGTAGCAAAAATCTCTTTAATGATCCATTGGCAGTAAAAGGCGGCTTGCTAATAACTTATGACAAATATGCTGGACGTTTTGCCAAAATCATGACCGCTCTAAATTTCCGGGAGGATCACCGACCTCACGATCCGCGCAAAACATTCATCACCATGGCGAAAAAAGCTCAGGTGGACGAATATGTGATCAAGAGACTTATTGGACATCGCATCACAGACCTAACGGAGGGAACCTATACAGAACGTGATATTGAGTGGCTGCGAACCGAACTAGAAAAAATGCCGTAACCCTTGTGGGTGCGGCTTTTTTCTATTCACTTACCTGTAAATTCTTGTTACCTGTAGCTTGTTACCTACCTGTTACCTACCCGTATCCTACGCACCAATTTTTTCCACATTCCAGAACTTGCTACATCCAATTTCTTTTTTTCTTTTCTGCAGAAAAAAGTACCGTAATCTCTCAGGATTACGGTACTTTCAAGCTTTCCAACACTTTCAATATTAAAATATATTTAGAACTTGCCTTCCTTCGCTGCTTCCTCGATCGAAACTGCAACCGCAACGGTAGCGCCAACCATCGGGTTGTTGCCCATGCCGATGAGTCCCATCATCTCCACGTGGGCGGGAACGGAAGAAGAACCTGCGAACTGTGCATCAGAGTGCATACGGCCCAAAGTATCTGTCATACCGTAGGAAGCCGGACCTGCTGCCATGTTGTCCGGATGGAGTGTACGGCCTGTACCACCGCCGGAAGCTACGGAGAAGTACTTCTTGCCAGCCTCGTTTCTCTCCTTCTTGTATGTACCTGCAACTGGATGCTGGAATCTTGTGGGGTTGGTTGAGTTGCCTGTGATGGAAACGTCAACGTTCTCCTTCCACATGATCGCAACGCCCTCGCAGACATCGTTTGCACCGTAGCAGTTTACTTTGCCGCGGGGACCTTCGGGATCAGAATAAGACTTTCTGAATACTTCCTTTACAGTGTTTGTGTAGGGATCATACTCTGTCTCAACAAATGTGAAGCCGTTGATGCGTGCGATGATCTCGGCTGCGTCTTTTCCAAGACCGTTCAGGATAACTCTGAGCGGTTTCTGGCGGACTCTGTTTGCTTTCTCAGCGATACCGATCGCGCCCTCTGCCGCTGCGAAGGACTCATGTCCGGCAAGGAAACAGAAACACTCTGTCTCTTCCTCGAGGAGCATCTTTCCTAAGTTGCCATGTCCGAGACCTACCTTGCGGTTGTCCGCAACAGAACCTGGAATACAGAATGACTGAAGTCCCTCTCCGATCGCTGCCGCTGCATCTGCAGCCTTTTTGCAGCCCTTCTTGATCGCGATCGCAGCACCTACCGTGTATGCCCAGCAGGCATTCTCAAAGCAGATCGGCTGGATCTTCTTAACCTGTTCGTATACGTCAAGACCTGCGTCTTTTGTGATCTTCTCTGCCTCCTCGATGGAGTTGATACCGTAGTTCTTTAACACCTCGGTAATCTTATCTATTCTTCTTTCATAGGATTCGAATAATGCCATAATTATTTTACCTCCTTATCTGTTCTAGGATCAATAATCTTTACAGCATCCTGCACACGTCCGTACTGGCCTGAAGCCTTCTCCCATGCTGTATTCGGGTCATCACCCTTCTTGATAAAGTCAGTCATCTTGCCAAGGCTTACAAACTTGTAACCGATAATCTTGTCATCAGCATCGAGCGCGATACCTGTAACGTAGCCCTCTGCCATCTCGAGATAGCGGGGGCCCTTCTTCAATGTACCGTACATCGTACCAACCTGGCTCCTCAAGCCTTTTCCCAAGTCCTCAAGACCTGCGCCTACAGGAAGACCTTCCTCAGAGAAAGCCGACTGGGAACGTCCGTATACGATCTGCAGGAACAGTTCTCTCATAGCAGTGTTGATCGCGTCGCACACAAGATCCGTGTTCAATGCTTCCATGACAGTTCTGCCCGGAAGCAGCTCTGCTGCCATAGCTGCGGAGTGTGTCATGCCTGAGCAGCCGATCGTCTCAACCAGCGCTTCCTGGATGATACCTTCCTTTACGTTCAGGGATAACTTGCAGGCACCCTGCTGCGGAGCACACCAGCCTACGCCGTGTGTAAAGCCGGAAATGTCTTTGACTTCCTTAGCCTTTACCCATTTCGCCTCTTCGGGGATCGGTGCGCAACCATGATTACCGTCACGTGCTACTACACACATTTCTTCAATTTCCTTTGAATAAATCATGTGAAAACTCCTTTCGATTACTTAACTTATATTTTTAATGTGTGACGTGTGTCCCACATTTAATAACTTATCAAACGTTTTCGGCTTTCTGTGAAAACTGACTTTGATATGTTACTCATACATTGATATTTTCGCACATTTTCAGATAAATAGCAATTAAAAAATAGAATTTTTGTCAAAAAATGGTTACAGTTCAGCCTACCCGTTGAATTTAACCCTAAAAGTTATTGTGTTATTGCTGAATTTTTAAGAGGCTTTTTCA
>ERZ808051.311-NODE-311-length-59313-cov-36.239061_pt1 | contig 59313 bp, 67 predicted proteins | sample MGYA00380199_ERZ808051 | MGnify/ENA primary metagenome ERZ808051 (study PRJEB31490, sample SAMN06133391) | mouse gut metagenome | isolation source: J11 | host: mice | place: China: Chengdu | collected 2015-05 ... | reverse complement strand
TTTCTTCTTCCCATAAAATATGCTCCTTATACAATAGACATTTAATTATTTCCTGTGTCTACCATATAGGGAGCATATCATTTATGGGGCTTTCCGAGAAATCGGGAAGCCCTTTTTGAAATTTTGCAACAGTGAAAAATGAAAAACGGGGACATAAAAAAGAACTCCGAGGGAAATTGTTCGTATTTGTATATAATCAAAAAAGTTTTTTTATCGCTTGAATGATATTGTAAAACGATAGAGAGATTGACGATGCCATTCTATAACAATATAATGAAAATGACTGTATAATGAAGTCGAAAACATGGATTATACTTTGTGTCATTATAATAAAATCGTATAAAGAATTGTAAATATCACAGAAAACACGAAATGCTTTACCAAGCGTTAGAAGAAAGTATTCCGTTTTTGACAAACAGGAGAGGAGGAGTGATGTGTATATACTATTGTTTATCTGGGTTATTATAGATGTGATGCTTTTGTTGTTATTACCCTCTAGAGAACAAATAGCGAAATATCCAAATATGATGTGGAAACGTTCTATAGAAAGGGTAAAGAAAACAAATGAAAGAGTAATGGATGTTTTGACAGAAATTGGATTGCTAATTTTCCTTTGTTGTTTTATATATATTATTATTCTCTGTATTCCAAACATAGGAATTCAAATATTCTTAGAATGGTATAAGGGTATATTTATTGCTGCCCTATTTCCTATGCTGTTCAGCTGGTATAAGGGAAATAATTTTAGCGTCAAATCAAAAGAAATGGGAAGCCTTTTGGTTCTGGTGATTTTCATTAGTATGGCAGGAACTCTTATTGATACAGAAAGTGTTGAGTCAATTGTACAATACAGGGGTGTTCTAAATGTACTGATAACTGTGTTTGTAGTGATATTTTTGGTGGTACTGTATAGGATGCAAAGGGGAAGTGAACATTATTATTCTAAAAGATTGCCTAAGAAGGGTATAAGAAAAGATTTACACTATAGAACGCCGGGATTGATAGTAAATGTATCAAATGCTGATTTGATTAGGCATTGCGAGAGATATTTTGACGAGTACATATCCAGATATAGGAGAATGAAAGAATTACATACAATAGAATATGTAAACATGCTGGGAATATATCGAAAACTATGGTATGAAAAGTCGGCGTATTTCATGAAGACATTTGTGTTGGTAACTATATTTATTGTGATAATAAGAATGAAGTTTGATATTTCATATAAACAATTTTGGATTATTGGGCTTCTGTTTGCATTTTGGGTTCTGATTAGTGTATATAAGCATACTGATTTGGAATGTTTATATCGGATGGGAATTCGATATGCTTATGATGAGTGGGGGTATTACCTTACCTGTGTGGGCAAAAGAAAATTCGTTGGGGACGTTCAGATAATGGCAGTTTCAAAATTTCATAAATATGTTTATTCTTTTCTTGATATTGCTGCGCTATGCAGAGCGGTGGCATTTAGCGATAAAATGAGTGGGGAGAATAGAATATGTATTATTACAAGAAATCTGGGCGAATTATTTGTTAATTATACTGACTATGAGCAGAGAAAGAATTGGACTATGGTAATACCACTATGGATTGCAGCTTTATTTGAATTTTATGTTACAGGAGAAGTAGAGACGGAGATAAAGAAGATATTATTAAAGTCTGTTGATGAAAGTGTGAGAGCTGATATAAGTATTTTTTTACAAAGCTTTTGGGCTGATATGGAGAGAAAGGGATTAAAAAATGGGGTTTTGGATTATCTGAAATTATTTAAAGATAACTTGTATATTTGATGTCGGTGTTTGTTGTGTGTCCGTTTATCAAAAACTATGAGATTAATGAACGAAATTGGCTTGCTTCATTAATGATAGTACAGTTAAAAAAATATATGGATAATTTTAAGGCGCTTGCATAAATGGCAGGCGTCTTCTTTGTTTCCATATTAATTATAACTGTTCCTGGTACTTGTAGAGCAGGGTTATCTTTTTTACAATAATCATGTAACAAAAGTTCATGTGAAAGGAATGGATATAAAAATGAAACATATAACGACAAGACAATTCAGTGTATTGGCGGACTGCGGTAAAATTTATCAGTTTATGCTGGATATCTATGAACGTGATTGGAGAAATGGTGTGGCTGCCCCGTTTTTTGAGTATGCTTTTTCATCTTTTGCGTATTGGATGGATATCACATATTCTTATAAAAACCGCATTTGGGAGGATGACGGGAAGATTGTTGCATTTTGCTTCAACGAATCGCCTGTAACGGATATTTATTTCAGCTTAAGACCCGGATATGAGGAACTGGCGTCAGAAATGATTGCCTATGCGGATGCCCATATGCCAATTAAAGGCGGAGAAATACAACTGATTCTTTTTGGCGGGCAGGAAGCCCTGATGAAGGCGGCGAAACAGGCTGGATATCAACAAAATTGCGAAAATTGGGATATGCAGTTTGGTTTTGATGATGTATTGGATTATCCGTTGCCGAAAGGTTTTCGTTTTGTAAGTCCTGACGAGTGTGATATGGATAAGATCAGTAAGTGCTGCTGGAAGGGATTCGATCATGAGCAAAATGAGGGCTTATGGGATCATCAATATGAGCAGAGCGGTTATTTAATAGAGGTGGCACCACACGCAACAACGAATCTGGCAGTTATCATTGCTGATGAAAAGGGAGAGTATGCGTGTTATGCAGGAATGTGGTGGACTCCCGAAAATAAACTGGCGTATATGGAACCGCTTTGTACCATTCCGGAATACCGACGCAGAGGGCTTGCTTCGGCGGCTTTGTCCGAATTATACCGAAAGATGAAACCCTTGGGGGCGACGCATATGACAGGAGGATTTCATGATTTTTATAAAGCCATCGGTTACAAACCGGTAGTGAAGTGGACATATTGGAAGAAAGAATAAATGAAGATATGATTTGAATGTGAAACTGTCAAAAGGAGAGGACGTAGACAGTGAAATGAGACTGACAAAGCCTTTGAATGTAACCGGTCAGAGTGCAGAGGACGGGCTTGCCGATACGGTAAAGCTCCCGTTGGAGCAGGCAGGGGCAGACAGATAACAGAAATAGAAAATTGAGAAATCGTTGGAGCGATAAAAAATACAGGGCATGGTAGCTATGCCCTGTATTTCATAATAGCGAATAAAGAATGAGAGTGATATAATCAAAAATAAATACTTGTGGATTTTAAGCAGAAATTATATAGAGAATTTATTATACAGATAAGGAAATAAAGAATATGGATAAGAATATTTGTGAAGAAATCAGGCTTATTGATAATATTTTACAAGCTGAGGATTTTATAAGATTACGCATACAAGCAGGATTTGTTGAGATACCGGTGGAGCATGCCCGAAAGGCTTTACAAAACGGTTTAATTAATGTTTCTGCCATATATAATGGCGAACTTGTGGGAATGGGGAGACTTGTGGGCGACGGTGCTATGTATTGGTATCTTCAGGAAATAATAATTTTGCCCCGATTTCAACGAAAAGGTATTGGTACAATGATTGTTAATCACTTAGTTGATTATGCAAGAGAAAATTCTGCTACTGGAAAATTTACAACAATCGGAGGTGTTTCAGCCAAAGGAAAAGAACCATTTTATCAGAAAATAGGGTTTGAGGTTATCTCAAATGGGATTAAAAAGATGATAGAAATTAAACCATGTGATTTTTTACAGGAAGGCGGAAATCAATAAAAAATTGATTCTGCCTGATGTGTATGCTGATAAGGAAACACCATATTATTATGTGGGTGAGGGAAATATGACTGTTTATATTTGTTTAGGAAATGAAAGCGTACCGGCGGATAACATTACGCTAAAACGCCTGCGTTCTCACCTGCATGGATTGAAATTTTAAGTTCCAGCGCAGAAGTAAATTCCACTGTGCTCTAAAGATGGAAGGGGGAATATATGAAAAAGAAATTAAAATTGAGTCTGGTCATTGTTATATCGTTATTGATTTTTATAACGTTTATAGTATTGGTTTTATTCAGGAATGAATTAAAAACTTTAGCATCTTTGAGACAAATTGACAACTATGGAATGTATCGGATGATTTATTGTGGCGATTATGGTTTTGACGATTTTTTGAAGCAAGGCGCTGCAAGCGATCAGGACATAGAAGAATTTGTTACGAAAAGACTATTGAAAGGCATTCCGATTAAATTTAATGTTACGGATAGTGGATGTACTGCTTTTGTAACAAGAAATGAAAACGGAGATATTATTTTTGCCAGAAATTTCGATTTTACTTATGCACCATCCATGCAGTTATATACGGATCCCCCTGATGGTTATTCGTCCGTATCCACTGTAAATTTATCTTTTGCAGGATATTCAGAAGATAATTTACCGGTTCAGGGCATTCACTTTAATAATTTCCTGACACTGGCTGCGCCTTATCTTCCGTTTGACGGAATGAATGAAAAAGGTGTGGCGATAGCTTTGCTTGCAGTTCCGGAAGCGCAAATTCAAAAGGACGAAAATAAGATAACGCTCAATACAACAACGGCTATAAGATTAGTTTTAGATCATGCGTCAAATGTTGATGAGGCAGTAGCGTTATTAAAAGAATATAATATATATTTTTCAGGAGATATTTACTGCCATTATCTGATCGCAGACAGCACCGGAAAATCAGTGATTGCAGAATATTATGACAATGATTTGCAGGTGATCGGAACGGATAAAGAGTATCAGGCCGCGTCTAATTTTATTGCATACAATGATTTGAATATTGGCGAAGGATATACGGAATTTGAAAGATATGATAAAGTGATAAACAGAATAGAAGAGAGTGGCAATTCGCTCAATATAAATGATACGATCAACCTGCTTAATGACGTAGGAGTTTATGGAGAAGACGGCTCTGATAAATTACAATGGTCTGTCGTTTATAATCTGACAAACAGGTCAGGGAAATTATGGGCACACAGAAATGAAAATAATATGATGGATTTTGAATGCAAAATCCGGAAGAACTGATAGAGAGTATTGGAACAGGTATAGCAATCATTATGCTATTTGTGCAATAAAAGTCGCGATTTGAAGAGTTTCGCAAACGCCTGGAAATGAGAAAAGGGAAAGGAGAGGTTGGGACATTTATGTATCATGCGATTGATCAGATCCATACAGGCATCAAACTGAAAATGCTGATAAAGGCGGCGGGATACGAGGTGAAGGACATTCAGGAGTATCTCTGTTTGTCATGTCCGCAGCCTGTGTACAGATGGTTTAAAGGGAAGATTTTACCGTCGGTGGAGCATTTATACGCATTGAGCCGGCTGCTGGATGTACATATGGAAGAGCTGCTGGTCGCGCAGGGACAAACCGTAGAGGACTGTGTGATTGACTGGATCAATGACGCCACGACGGTAAGGGCAGTTACATATAAGCGGCGCATACGGGAAGCGGCTTAGAGGGATTGGACTATCTGTCCAATGACAAATGACTTATTTCAGAGTATCCTCCTGTATATAGGGAAATAGGCGGGGAAGGGGGGATAATCTATGGGATACGACATTTATTTGAGAGACCCGGTGACAGGTAAAGCGGTGGATGTTCCGGGACATTTGATGGGCGGCGGAATATATGCGGCGGATTACCACCCGGAAAAGGGGCTGTTTACCGCAGCATTTCAGACGAAAGCGCATGTGAATATCACTTATCAGTATGGGCGCTATTATTATGAGGTCTATGAGGAGGAAGGAATCCGGGTGATTTATGGTACATCCGGCTTTGACAGCATTCTGGTGCTCACAAAAATGATCGCGTTTCTACAGGAGAAATACAGAAAAAGAGGGGAATGGGTGATCACGAAGAGGTGCCAGACCATATTTTATGACGAAAACGGCAGGGAGACGGCGCCGGTCGTTTCTGCAGGTAACGGAATGAAACCGGTCAGAAGCGGGGAGGTGGAGATTGAAGTAAGTGAGGGCGACACGAGCGAATACTGGCTGGCAACTGCGGCGAATGCCATAAGACCGCTTTACCAGCTTATCGCATTGGCTAAAATGAGACCTGACTGCATTTGGGACGGAGATTAAAGCGCTGCCAAAGCGGTGGGGCGTGACAGATGCGGGGGGACAGGTGTCGACAGGCGACAGGCGCAGACAGAAGGACAGGCGCTGTGTCCCGTATATGATGGAAAATAAGCGGGGGAAGTGATATAATCAGAGCCATGAGTTGCTTTTGAGGCGAAGACCCGGCGAAATGGTTATATCATACGGGAAATATGTGGAGTAGTGGGGAACCAGGGATGAAGCACAAGTTGAGCAGGAAGATCATAGCCGCGCTGGGATTTGTTATTTTTACCATTATCATTATCTATACGATTGTATTCAACTTCCACTATAAAAAGTATGAGGAACGGATTCTGGGGGAGGAGAATATAAAAGTACTTCATTCGTTGGAAACCTCGCTAAATTCCATCTTAAAAAACGCGGACGATTATTCGAAAATGCTTATAGCGGACAACATTGTGCAGACGCAGATGGGGAGCGGAGATCTGCTTTCCAATGTGTCAGGGCAGTCGAATGTGATTAAAAAAATATATTCCATTTTCCAATTTTCCGACTATGTGGAAGCGGTCTGGCTGATAGATGAAAAGGGGCAGAAGCTGACTGTCGGCGGAAGCGCGAATTTCAATATGGAGGACGCCAGCAGTGAATATGACGAATTGAGAAAACCGTACGGAAAGTATGAGATACGGACCAGCAAATCTACGGATGACAACAGCATTTCTCTGGTCAGATCTTATAACAGTCTGGATAATTTTGAAAGTCTTGGTGTGATCGGCGTGGACTTAAGCTGCGAATTTCTGAATCAGATTCTGGAGGATGTCATTGACATAGAGACGGATGAAATAGTGGTGCTGGATGAAAAGGATCATACGCTTCTGGTCCGTGGAGCTGTTGCGGAGCAGGACGAGGTGCGGTATATCGCGCAGGAACTGTCGGAAGAAAATGCGGAGTTTTTGCATAAGACGACGATACGCGGCAGGGAATATACGGTGACAGGCGTTCTGGCGCCTTACAGCGGATGGAAGATCATCCGGTACACACAGGCGCAGACGAATCGCGATGTCAGTGAAATTGTCAGGTTTAATATCGGTCTGATCGCCGCCATCGGTATTTTGATTCTGATCGGCGCGGCGGCTATCTCTACCATGCTCACATGGCCCATTCAGGACATGGTGCAGGTAATGGAGGAAACGGAGCATGGCAGTTTTAGCCGCATTGCGAGCAAGCCTCTGTTAGATGAATTTCAGATATTGTTTAAGGGCTATAACCGCATGGTGGAGCAGATCGAGCGGTTGATCCAGAGCACGATTGACAAGCAGAGAAGAATCCGGCAGGTAGAAATGAACGAAATGCAGGAGCAGATGAAACCGCATTTTCTCTACAATACGCTGGATTCCATTCAGGCGCTTGCCATGATGGGAGAAAGCCAGAAGGTGTGTGAACTGGTGGAGGCGCTTGGAAAATTTTACCGCAAGTCGGTCAGCGGCGGGCGGGAAATGCTGACGCTGGGAGAAGAATTTCAGATCGCGAAGGACTATGTGGACATTATGAAAATCCGGTTTGAGGATTCTTTTGAATGCGGGATTGAACTGGAAGAGTCCTGTGAAAAATATTTGCTGCCGAAGCTGACCATTCAGCCTCTCATCGAAAACTCATTCCAGCATGGGATCAGAGGAGAGGAGCGGTATGGAATTATCGGTCTTTCGGCCTATGCGCAGGAGGAAAATCTGCATATTGTGGTGAGAGATAATGGCGCGGGCGTGCCGGACGAGGTGATTCGGGATTTGAACCGGAGCGAGGAGCCGAAGAGGGGAAAAAGTCTGGGACTTCGCGGAACAATCGAGAGACTGCGGCTTTTGTACGGCGGGAACTTTACCTTTACAATCAGCAATGGAGCATATACAGAGATACATTTGCAGATCGGGCTTTGCAAATTAAAGGAGCAGAAAGATGGACAGACTGAGAGTGATACTTCTGGATGATGAAGTGCTGATCAGAAAACTGGTTCGGATGAAACTGAATACAGAGGCTCTTGATTTGGAGATTGTGGGCGAATTTTCCAGTGCGGGTACGGCGGTGGAGAAGCTGGAAGAGCTGAAACCGGATATTATCATCAGCGATATCTGTATGCCGGGGGTGGACGGAATCAGTTTCAGTGAACAGTGCACGAGGATTCTGCCGGATATTAAGATCATTATTCTGACAGGGTATAATGATTTCGAGTATGCCAGAAGGAGTCTGAAAGCGGGAGTGAACGATTATCTGATGAAACCCGTGCAGACGGAAGAACTCAATGCGTCCGTGGAGCGGCTGGCGAAACAGATCAGGGAGGAAAAGCAGAAGAAAGAAGCGCACCGCATGATGGTGGAGGAACAGCAGAGCAATATTCCGCTGCTCAGAAATACTTATATCAGCAGGATGCTGCTGAGTGATGAGATCGGAGAGGAAGTCAGACAGAAGCTGGCCAGATATGGTGTGAAACTGGCGGAGGAGGGGGAAGAACAGGTACAACTGGGCGTGGTTACGGTGCAGGAAAGTTTAAGTGACCATGAGTGCCTGATGCACATTTATGAGGAGTCACAGCAGTTTTTCAGGGACGAGCAGGAAATTTATGTGGTGGTAGACCCATGGGGACGAATCATCTTTTTGGGAATAGGAGAAAATGAGTCTTTCTGGGAGTGTTTTGAACTGCTGCTGGAGCTTTTGCGGGAAAAATATCAGTATCACCTCCGGTATGGGACGAGCGCGGGGCTGGCCGGCGTAGACGGTGTGCGCGCGCTGTATGTGCAGGCGCTGGAAGATATGTACAGAAGAAATGACAGGAAACTGACGGTATACGGGAAGGGGAGCCCGGCGGGTCACGAGAGCGAAGCGTTTCAGATGCTTGTGGATCATATTAACAGAGGCAATACGGAGGAGGCGCTTGCCGCGCTGACGTGTTTTCTGGAGAGCGTGGAAGACGAGGGGGCGGAAGGCATATATTCCAGAGAGGGCGCGGAGCAGATTTTACAGCGTATCTGTGTCAGAACGGGACAGACAGGAGACATGGCTCAGGTGGAAAGTGTTCTCATGTGGTGCCGGTGCGGCACGGATGTGGCAAGGTGTCTGGAGAGGACAACGGCAGCGCTGGCCATGGAGAAGGCGGTACAGGCAGAGCAGCAAAAAGGCCGGACGATGAAAGAGCTGATAGAATTTTTACAGGAGAATCTGGGTAATCCGGATATTAATATGAATTATCTGGCGTCCAGATATGCCATCAGCGGCAGTCTGTTAAGCAGGATGTTCAAGCGGTTTACAGGAAAGTCCTACAGCGAATTGCTGTCGGAGCTTCGATTCTGGAAGATGCTGGAGCTGCTTGCCACGGATTCGGAAATGCTGGACCGGGATATCGGCAACCGGATCGGCATTAACGATCCGCACTATCTGAGTATCTGGTTTCGGAAAATGACAGGGTATTCTGTCACGGAATACCGCAGGATGTGCTTATAAAGGAAAAAGACAGGAATCCCCGCATGCGGCGTATGATGCTTGCGGGGATTTTTGTTTATTTTTTGCAAATTAGTGAAAGTGATGTTAAAAAAGTGAAACTGCGATATGAAAAATAAGGAAAAGTGAAATAAATATATTTGATATTGAATTTTTTTTCAGACACCGGCGTTTTACAATGGAAGACATGAAAAGCATGTGAAATGCGAATAGGTGTTGATTTAAAAAGGAGGGTAAAATGAAGAACAGGATGAAAAAGTTACTTGCTTTATTTGCGGCGGCATCCATGATGGTGCAGCTTGTGGGATGCGGCGGCGGTACGGGCGATGCGCCGGCAGGTGAGACGAAAGCGGATACGTCTGCGGCAACAGAGGAAGCGGCGGAGGCGCCGGCTGACGATACGGCTGCAGCTTCCGAAGAGCAGATTACGATCACGATCTGGCATCAGTCTGTGGCAGATACGGATCCTGTCAAGAAGATTATCGAAGAGTCCGTTACGGAGTATCATGAGCTGCACCCGAATGTGACAATCGAGCAGGACGGTGTGACGGGAGAACAGTACAAAACGAAAATCAAGACTGCCTTTTTGGCGGGCGAGGCGCCGGATATCTCTTACATGTTCAGCGGCGGCAGTTTTGTAAAGCCCTATATTGACGCGGGATACTTACTGCCTATCGACGAGTATTTAAGCCCGGATACGAAGAGTAAAGTGCTTCCCGGTACGCTTGATGGCTGTACGTTTGACGGTAAGGTATATACACTGCCCACCATTACGTTCCTTGCGAACCTTTACTGCAATACAGAGATGTTTGAGGCAGCAGGGGCAAAGATTCCGACAAACTGGGATGAGCTTTTAGACGCGGTAGATAAGCTGAACGCAGCGGGATATACGCCGATCCTCATGGGTGAGAAAGACAGATGGCCCGGCATGTACTGGTATGATATCATTTCTGCGAGAACAGCAAGCAACGCGGCGATCATGGAAGCATTCGGCGATCCGTCCAAATTCAACTCCGAAGGCTTTATCATGGGCGCGGAGAAATTGCAGGAGCTGGTGAAGGCCAACGCGTTTAACGACAATATGATGAGCATGAGCTATGACGAAATGATCGAGGGATTTGCCGCAGGACAGGGCGCTATGGTATTTCAGGCAAACTGGGTGCATCCTTCTTTCCAGGCTGACACGGCAGCGACCAAGGGTAAAGTGACATGTGTGCCTTTCCCGGTTATTGACGGCGGCGCAGGAAGCATTACCGAGTTCTCGGGCGGAAGCTCCGACGGTTACTATATCAATGCGAACTGTGAGCATCCGAAGGAAGCGGTTGAGTATCTGGAGTATCTGAGCGAGAAGATCGGTGTTGTTGGTTATCAGCAGGGTGCAGGACTTCCCTGTTGGGACACGACAGGCGTAGATACCTCCTCCCTGACGCCGCTCGATACAGAATCGGCAGCGCTGATGGAGACAGGAACTTCCTATATAAGCTGGTGGGATAACATTCTGTCTGCGGAAGATTCCGAGACATACAAGGATCTGGTTGCGCAGGTGATGGCGCTCAAGATCACGCCGGAAGAGTTTGCGGAAGCGATGTCCAAATTACAGCCTTCGGAATTTTATTAAAATAGGAACAGACACCGTTGTGGGCGGCCGTGCTTGGCGGCGGCCCACAACCCGTTTATGAGACAGGTGAGACAATGAAAAAAATATTATCCAATAAAAAAGCGATTGCATTTTTTGTATGTCCGACGGTACTTATTATGCTGGTCATTGTCGTGGTGCCGATTTTTATTTCCGCATATTATAGTATGCTCGACTGGGACGGACTTGGCAAAGGAACGTTTGTCGGACTTCGGAACTATGTGGAACTGGCGGGGGATGAACGTTTTGTAAATTCCATTAAAAACTCCCTGCTGTATGTATTCTTTTCTCTGTTTATCCAGCTTCCGGTATCTCTTCTTCTGGCGATGGTTGTGGCGAACATAAAGCGCGGCGAGAAATTTTACCGGACGACATATTTTATTCCCGTTATTATCTCCGGCGTGGTGATCGGCCAGTTGTGGCAGAAAATCTACAATGGCGATTATGGTCTGTTAAATGCGATGCTGGGAAGTCTGCATCTGGAACATTTGCAGCAGGATTGGCTTGGACAGGAGTCCACGGCTCTTATTGCCGCATTTATTCCCAATTTATGGCAGTATGTGGGATATCATATGCTGATTATGTATGCGGGTATCAAGTCTATTTCACCGGAGATTTATGAAGCGGCCACGATCGACGGGGCAGACAGCAGACAGATCGCCTTTAAGGTGACCATTCCGCTGTTGAAACCGGTGCTGGAGGTATGTGTGACCTTTTCCCTGATCGGCGCCCTTAAAATCTTCGATTTGATTTATGTGTTGACGGGCGGAGGGCCTTTCTTCACCACAGAGGTGCCGACGATTTATATGTATAAGACGATTTTTGACTCCTTCCATTATGGGTATGGAAGCGCGATTTCCATATTTATTATTCTGGAGTGCTTTGTCTTTACGATGCTTTTAAAACTATTTTTCCGGAATAAGGAGGAACAGGCATGAGAACAATGAAAAATGTAAAAGGCTGTGTTTTGCATATCTGTCTGTTGGCGATTGCGTTCCTGCAGGTGTTTCCTCTGTTCTGGCTGTTTGGATTTTCGCTGAAAGATAACAGCGAAATTTTTGGCGGAAATATAGCGGGACTTCCGCAGAACTGGAGATTCTCCAACTATGCGTCGGCCTTTAGTCAGGCAAATGTGCTGCAATATTTATTAAACAGTATTCTGGTCACTGCGGCAACAATCGCGATCACGATTGTGCTTGCGGCAACAGCGGCATATGCGATTCAGAGGATGATATGGAAGGGAAGAAATGTTGTTATGAAAGGGATTCTCGTGGGAATGATGGTTCCGATTCATGCCGTTCTGCTCCCGCTCTTTCTCGTGCTGAGTAAGATGAAACTGCTCAATACCCACTGGGCGCTTATTATTCCCTATGTGGCGTTCGGACTGCCCCTGGCGGTTTATCTGTTCAGCAGCTTCATGGTTTCGATCCCGAAAGAGATGGAGGAGGCAGCGGCGATTGACGGCTGCAATATTTATACACTGTTCTTCCGTGTCATGCTGCCGCTGATCCGGCCTGCGATTGCGACGGTCAGCATCTTTACCTTTATTTCTTCGTGGAATGAGCTGATGTTTGCGGTGACGTTTATCAATAAACAGCAGTACAAGACACTGACCGTAGGTATTATGTCTATGGTGGGCGCTTACACGACCAAGTGGGGCGAAATCGGCGCCGGGCTTATGATTGCCACGATTCCGACGGTTGCCATTTATCTGCTATTGAGCGATCAGGTGCAGAACAGTCTGGTAGCGGGCGCGGTGAAAGGATAAATTTATGTTAAAAATAGTGTCAACAACGGAGGGATCTGTCCGCGGCCTGCCCGCGGCGGATCCCCGTATCATTTCTTATAAAGGGATTCCGTTTGCCAGACCGCCGGTGGGAGAGCTGCGCTGGCGGGCGCCGCAGCCCTGTGAAAAATATGAGGGCGTCAGGGACTGCTTTCAGTTTGCACCGATTTCGATGCAGAGTATTCCCGGTCTGGATGCGGACAATATATATACGAATGAGTGGAATGTGGATCCGGCCATTCCCATGAGTGAGGACTGCCTGTACCTCAACGTGTGGACGCCTGCGAAATCACCTGACGAGCGTCTGCCCGTGTTTGTATGGTTCTTTGGCGGTGCGCTGCAATGGGGAAACTGCGCGGAGATGGAGTTTGACGGGGAGCGCATTGCAAGAAGAGGGATTGTGGTCGTGACGGTCAACTACAGGCTGAACGTGTTCGGTTTCCTGACCCATCCGCAGATGCGCAGGGAAGATCCGCATACCCCGTACAATCTGGGCAATCTCGATCAGCAGGCGGGCTTAAGATGGGTGAAAGAAAATATAGCGGCCTTTGGAGGGAATCCGGACCGGATCACGATAGGCGGCCAGTCGGCGGGCGGCGGCAGCGTGATGACACAGCTCAACTGCAGGGAGAACCGGGGACTGATCCATGGCGCGATTGTGGAGAGCGGGGTGTTTCTCAATCCCTTTGAAAAAATGTTTGAGATCACTCTGGAGGAGAGCGTTCGCCAGAGTCTGGACTTTTTCGCTTTTCTGGGGGTCGATTCCCTGGAGGAGGCGCGCAGACTGCCTGCGGAATATATCAGGGACAGGAACGACGCTTTCGGCAGGTTTTGGGGGACGGTGATTGACGGTGTTTTCCAGACCGATACTTACTGGAACAATATCCGGAACAGGCAATTTCCTGATGTGCCCATACTGGCCGGTTACACTGACAATGAATTTATTTTTCAGGGTATCAATGTGATAGAGCTTGGAACCAACAGGCTGTATCTGGAAAGGGAAAGAAACGGATATCAGGCGCCACAGTTTTTGTATGAATTTGGCGTCGACATACCAGGAGCGGACCAGCCGGGCGCGTTCCACTCGTCGGATCTCTGGTTCTTTTTCGAGACGCTTGCCAAGTGCACGAGACCGTTTGCGGGAAGGCACTATGATCTGTCCAGGCAGATGTGCAACTATTGGTGTCACTTTATGAAGACGGGAAATCCGGGCGGCTGCGATCTGGACGGAAAGCGTATGGAGGAGTGGAAGGCGTTCGGGCAGCAGGACCGGAAGATCATGTTTTTTCATGATGTCCCTCGTCTGCAAAACAAAAAGCTGCCGGAGAAGCTGGCATGTTATATGGAGCGGGATATACATATGTTTGGACGCACAGATGTTTTCTGATAAAGCAGTAGACTTTCATCCATGATTCTGATAAAATAGAATAATATATTAATCTCAGAAAGACAGCGGCATATATCTTGTGATTTTAAGGCGATCCCGGGATATATGCATTTCATTATGAATCAGGAAAGACTGGTAACGGCTATGGGCGATTTGGGTGGGGCAAAACAGCAGAAACTGCATTTTCCCATGATGGAAAATGACGAGTATCAGAAAGCGCAGCGACAGGAAATCAAACTCGGGAAAGAAGAAGGGCTGGATGTATCCATTTACTCCAACCCCGAATTTAACTGGCTGCAGATGGAGCAGATACGCATGGGGCTTAAGGATAAGGTGGATGCTTCTGTGTATGCCGATCCTGCTTACAATTACGAGACCATGCGGCAGATCAGACTGTCTCTCTACTCGGCTATAGACCTGATTCCCTATCTGAAAAGGGGATTTGCGGATGACGATCTGGAGGAAATCCGGTTTGCGCTCATGAACCGGCTGCCGATTGACAAGTGGCTGCAGGATATGATGTGTGCGCCGCAGATCCATGAAATCAGGATCGGTCTGTGCGAGGATATTGATATCACGCCTTACGCCAATATCAAATATAACTGGATGCAGATGAAGGAGATTCGTCTCGGGCTTGAGAAAAAGCTGAATGTGTCGCTTTATACCAATCATCTGTTCAACCATGCGCAGATGCGGGAGATCCGTCTTGGACTGGAGGCGGGGCTTGACGTCACATCCTACTGCAGTCTGGTTTACTCAGCCACAGACATGAAGGAGAAACGGCAGGCGATTATCAACCGCAAGCGGGCAAGCGGCACGGCTGCCCCGGAGCCTGTGCAAAGCGTGGAGACGCAAAAGACGGTGGAGAGGGAACCGGCGAAAAATACGGATAAAGGAAAGAATGCCGTTTCGCAGGGCAAGAAAGAGAAAAGTTCTCTGGCAGCTTCCCTCCAGAAGAAAGAATTTTCCATAACTATAGAAGAAAACGGAAATAAAGCGTATGCCTATATTCCCTGGATTCCGGGCAATATCGTCACCGAAGAGGATATCTATAAAGATCTGGAGAGGCGTGAGATTGTTTTTGGCATCAAGGAAGATGCAATTGCCGATATGATTGACCGCAGAAGGCTGAATGAAAAAATTCTGATTGCCGAGGGAATCCCGGCCCAGAAAGGAAAAGACGGCTGGTTTGAATGGTTTGTCAGACTCGATCTGCCGCGTATTCCGGCACCGCTGCCGGACGGCGGGGTTGACTATGTCAATATAGAAGCGTTCGAGATGGTGGACGAGGGCGAGAAGATTGCCTTTTATCACCGGGCGGAAACAGGTATCAGTGGCAAAAATATATATGGGGAAATGATTCATGCCGAGAATGGTATGGAGCTGAAACCGTTAAGGGGAATCGGATTTGCGATTGAGCCGGACGGATGTACTTACACATCTAAAATGAACGGGAAATTTGAGTTTACGGCGGGACGTATTCTGATTACCAATATGCTGGTTGTCCGTGAGGACGTGACTGCCGTGACCGGAAAGCTGGAGGTGGACGGTTCTGTCTATGTGGTGGGCAGTATCTATTCCGGCGGCTATGTCAAGGCAACCGGGGATATCATTGTCGAGCATAACGTGGAGACATGCAGACTGATCGCGGGTGGAAACGTTATGATCAAAACGGGAAGCTGTTCTAAGAACGACTGCTTTATTGATGCAGGCGGCGAAGTTTCCGGAAGCTTTTTTGAGGCTGCCAATATCCATGCAGGCGGCAATGTCAAGGCAAACTACATTATGAACAGCAGCATTAAGACGATGGGCAGGGTGATCGTATCGGGAAGCAAGGGCATGCTTCTGGGCGGTACGGTCAGCGCAGTCAGAGGCGTGGAGACTTATAATCTGGGAAACAGACTGCACCTGAAAACCGTGCTTGACATCGGGCGCAACGAGTTGTACGAGCAGGCCCACGCGGAATATGAGAAAAAGCGGGAAAAACTCCTGAGCGATTTAAAAGCGCTGGAGCGGGAGTGGGGGAAAGTCGTACAGCTTGAGGAAGCGGGAAAAGAGGTGCCGGAGGAGATACAGCGTAAAATTTATGCGGCGATTGAGGTACAGGGACAGAAACTGGCAGAGATTGACGGTGAGGAGTCAAAATTAGCCAATCTGACAGGGCAGGCAGCCAAAGAACCTGTCTGTGTCAGGGGCAGAGCCTATGAAGGCAGTGTGGTCATCATAAACGGGATCAAATATACACTGTCGGCGGAGGTGCGCAGGGTTCTTTTTAAACTTCGCAACAAACAGGTAGTGATGGTAGCTTTGTAATGTGTGCGGACTGCACGGCAGATGGAACACGATGGGCAGCACAGCGCATTCTCTAAACAAGGAATGAGAAGGTATAGGTAAATTATGAAACGTGATACCATTTTAATTTTTGAGGACAACGAAATTGACCGTGCAATTCTGGTCGGATTACTGCAGTCGGATTACAAGATTCTGGAGGCATCGAATGGCAAGGAAGGGATTGCGCTTCTAAATTCCCATTTTGCGTCTATTGCGATTGTCCTGCTCGACAATCTGATGCCGCTGATGGACGGTTTCACCGTGCTGGAAAATCTGAAGGAAAAAAATGTACTCAATAAGATTCCTTTTATTATGATCACTGGGGAAAGTTCGCCGGAGATGGAGAGAAAGGGCTACGAGTACGGTATCGTAAGCTATGTGAAGAAACCGTATCAGTCTGACGTAGTAAAACAGGTGGTGCAGAATGCCATCGGCTGGTTCCAGTATAAAATGCAGCTGGAAATGATGGTCAAAAAGCAGAACATCAGCATTCAGCAGCAGAACAGTGTGCTTCGCCAGCAGACGAAGAAGCTGAACCATGTAAACGAAATTCTGATTGATTCCCTGAGCAACCTTGTGGAGTTCAGAAATATGGAGTCAAAGCGGCATATCAAAAGGATACGGGAATATTCCATGTGTCTGGGCAAGAGCGTGATGAAGCTCTACCCGGAGTATGAGCTGACGCCGGAGAAGCTGGTGCAGATCGGATGGGCATCCTCTCTCCATGATATCGGGAAAATTGCCATTCCGGATTCAATTATTCTGAAACCGGCCAAGCTGACGGCAGATGAATTTGAGCTGATCAAATCGCACACGACGAAGGGTGCGGAGATCATCCAGCAGAGGGTGCGTCTGAACGACCGGGCAATCTACGATTATGCCTATGACATTGCGAGACACCACCATGAGAAATATGACGGGAAAGGCTATCCTGACGGGCTTAAGGGGGACGAGATCAGCATTGCGGCGCAGATCGTGTCGTTGGTGGATGTGTACGATGCGCTCACCTCGAAGCGGGTTTACAAAATAGCTTATGAATCGGATAAGGCATATCAGATGATACTGAACGGACACAGCGGAAACTTTTCCCCGAAACTGCTCAAGGCCTTTGCGGAAGTGAAGCCGAGCTTTGAACATCTGCTGGACATGTATCGCGATGAGGAATGAATCATATTGTATCTTTTAAATCGAGTGCGCAGGCACTCGATTTTTCACTTTATCAGCAAAGTGTGACAGCGTAAATTATTGAAGGAGAATGCGGAAGTATATATTTTTTATTTGTGCAGTCAGCGGAATGAGTTAACGGAATGAAAACAGGCCATTGCATTTCCGTCGCTGTAATGCTAATATAGATTCGTTACAAAAAACAGGAGATATAGTACGAAATGGAGGAGTTTCATGAAAAAGAGAATGGTGACAGTAATGCTCGCGGCGGCAATGGCATGTTCCCTTGCGGCCTGTGGCGGCGGTGAGAAAGCAGCAGCGCCCGGGGCTGCGCCGGAGAGCACAGAGGAGGCGGCTCCCGCGGCGGATGCGGCAGAGACGGAAACGGCCGGGGAGGAAGCGCCGGCAGCGGAAGGCGAGACGGCGGCAGGACTTAAGATTGCGATTGTATCAAGTCCGTCCGGTGTGGATGACGGTTCCTTTAATCAGGACAATTACAATGGTATTCTTGCCTTTATTGAGAGCCATCCCGACAGCACGGTGACGCCCGTGCAGGAGACGACGGGTGACGTGGCGGCAGCCGTACAGGCGGTGGCTGACATTGTGGCTGATTATGATGTGATTGTGTGCTGCGGATTCCAGTTTGCGGGCATCACGACGATTGCACAGGAAAACCCTGATGTGAAGTTTGTGCTGGTGGACGCTTTCCCTTCCGGGGAAGACGGAAGCGATGTGGAAGTGGACAATATCTACGCGATGCAGTTTGCGGAGCAGGAGTCCGGCTTCTTCGCGGGTATGGCGGCAGCGCTGGAGACGAAGTCCAATAAGGTGTCTGTGGTGAACGGCATCGCTTATCCCTCTAACGTGAATTACCAGTATGGTTTTGAGTGCGGCGTGAAGTATATCAATGATACAGAAGGAAAGTCTGTTGAGCTTGTGGAGCTTCCCTCCTACGCAGGCACGGACGTGACCGGCGCAGATGTGGGCGGCAACTATGTAGGTTCCTTTGCGGACGAGGCGACCGGCAAGGTAGTCGGCAACGCGCTGATCGCTGAGGGCGTGGACATCATCTTCGTGGCGGCGGGTGCATCCGGCAACGGCGTCCTCACAGCGGTGAAGGAAGCTGACGGCGTTTACTTTATTGGTTGTGACGTAGACCAGTACGATGACGGTGCAAACGGGGATTCCAACGTGGTTCTCACCTCCGGGGTGAAAGTGATGCACCTGAACGTGGAGCGTGCGCTGAACGCAGTTGTGGACGGCAGTTTTAAGGGCGGAAACGTTACGCTGCATGCGGACACGGATTCCACGGGATATATCAATACGGACGGCAGACATCAGCTCTCCGCTGACTCTGTTACAAAGTTAGACGCGGCGTATGAGCAGATCAAGAGCGGCGCGATCGTTCCGGCAGCAAACTTTAACGGTGTGACACCGGAAGATTTCACTTGGTAGGAAGTGGCGTTTTGTGCGCAATCCGGCGCACGGAAAAACAGCATATAACGATGATCGGACTGCGGGAGTGTTTCTCCCGCAGTCTTTTTGCGCGATAAGCAGAGTCATAAGACGGCAGGAGCAAGATGCATGCTTGCATGCAGGATTGCGCATGACGTCTTATGACGAGCAACGCGAACGAAAGATGCGAAGCATCTTGAGTCTGCTTATCTGTAAAGTCAGAAAAACGACAGATGCAGGCAGAAGTATATATCTTGCGGGATATGTGACTTTGCCTTATACTATAAACAGATACGCGTTAGGTTGCAGAGAAGGGCAGGAGACCGCATATGTCTGATTTTATTATTGAAATGAATCATATCACGAAGCGTTTCCCGGGCATTGTTGCGAATGATGATGTTTCCATTCAGATAAAAAAGGGAGAGATATACGCCCTTTTGGGGGAGAATGGGGCGGGAAAGTCCACTTTGATGAGTATGCTGTTCGGCATGTATGAGCCGGACGAGGGGGAGATTATTATTCGGGGAGAAAAGGTAAAGATTGCGTCCCCCAACCATGCCACCCGGCTGAATATCGGCATGGTGCACCAGCATTTTAAGCTGGTGAGCAACTATACCATAGCGGAAAACATTGTTATGGGGATGGAACCGGTAAAGAAACACCTTGGCATTTTTAAGACGCTGGATCAGAAGCGGGCCAATGAGGAGATCAGGGCCTTGTCGGAAAAATTCGGGCTGGAGGTGGATCCCACTAAGGTGATTGAAAATATCAATGTCTCCATGCAGCAGCGGGTGGAAATATTAAAGATGCTGTACAGAGAGGCGGAGATTCTGATTTTTGACGAGCCGACGGCGGTGCTGACGCCGCAGGAGATCGAGTTTCTTTTGGAGATCATAGAGAGTCTGCGGCGCGACGGCAAGACGATCATTCTGATTACCCACAAGCTGGAGGAAATCAAAAAGATCGCGGACCGCTGTGCCATCCTCTGCAGGGGGAAGCTGATTGATGTGCTTGACGTGAAGGAGACGGACACGAAGACGATGGCCAATCTGATGGTCGGCAGGGAAGTAAACTTCTCCGTGGACAAGCCCGAGCCGGAATATGGCAGGGAGATCCTTAAGGTGGAGCATCTGACGGTGCACAACGAAGACAGGTTCGAGGTGGTGAAGGACGTCAGCTTTTCTGTGCGCGGCGGAGAAATCTTCGCGGTGGCAGGCGTTTCCGGCAATGGGCAGGTGGAGCTGGCCGATGCGGTGGCAGGACTGTTAAAACCCTCGGGCGGCAGCATTACATTAAACGGAAAAGATATCACCCACGCAACGATCCGCAGCCGCAATCTGGAAGGCATTTCCTATATTCCGGAGGACCGGCAGAATGTGGGGCTGGTGATGGATCTTTCCCTGTCGGACAATCTGGCCTTGAAAAATTATTTTAAACAGCCCTTTTCCAAAGGATCGGTGATAGCGGGTGATGCGTTTACCAGATACAGCGATGAGCTGATAGAGAAATACGATATCAGAAGCGGGCAGGGAAGCGAAACGGTTGTGCGTTCGATGAGCGGAGGCAACCAGCAGAAGGCTATCATTGCCAGAGAAATCGAGCTGGATTCCTCTCTTCTGATTTTTGTCCAGCCGACCAGAGGACTGGATATCGGTGCGATTGAGAACATTCACAGGCAGATTGTGGAGCAGCGGAACAAGGGAAAGGCAGTCCTTCTGATTTCGCTTGAGCTGGATGAAGTGATGAATCTTGCGGACACGCTCGGCGTCATCTATAATGGCAGAATCGAAAAGATTGCGGACGCGGGAACGCTGACCCCGGGCGAGGTCGGGGAATTTATGATGGGAGTGGGGGGACGCCATGAAAAAGCATGATCTGATACCGGTTTTTACGGTCCTTTTAAGCCTGATTCTGGGAATCGTGGTGATAGCGCTGCTGGGGAAGAACCCGTTTCTGGCATATTACAATCTGCTGCAGGGATCGGGGCTTGCGCCGAAGGCGTCCTATGCTGGCCACAAGGGAATGATAACGGACTTTACCAGCTTTCTGAATGCGCTGACCCCGATGCTTCTGGCGTCCCTCTCGGTTCTGATCGCCCTGAAGGCCGGGCTGTTTAACATCGGTGTTTCAGGGCAGATGCTGGCGGCTGCCTTTGTGGCGACGGTTCTGGTGGGCTACTCGGAGCTGCCCGCGGTGCTGGCGAAACCGCTGGTGATTCTGATCGGTCTGACGGTGGGCGCGCTTGTGGGCGGTCTGGTCGGATATCTGCGTCACCGCTTCAACATCAATGAGGTGGTGTCCACCATTATGTGCAATTACATAGTGCAGTTTGTAGCCAGCTTTTTTATCAACGTGTTTTTTGTGGATCCGGTGTCGAGACAGTCGAAAAACATTGGCGCGGCCAGCAGGCTGACGCTTGTGGATACGGTGGTGGGCGATTATAAGATGGATATTCCGCTTGGGATTCTCGTCGCGGCGGCAGCGGTAGCGGCCACGGTTTTTCTGCTCGGAAAAACAACGCTTGGTTTTGAGATCAAGGCGGTGGGCAGCAGCAGCCGGGCGGCAGAATACGCAGGTATCCGCGTGGGACGCACCAGAGTGCTCGCCATGATGCTTTCAGGCGGTGCGGCCGGACTGGCAGGGGTGACCTACTATCTTGGGTATTTCTGCTCCATGCAGCCAAGAGTGCTGGCAAGTACCGGATATGACGCCATAGCGGTGGCGCTGCTTGGCAACAGCTCCCCAATCGGCATTATTTTCTCCTCTTTCCTGATCACCGTAATTTCCAAGGGGAGCACTTATATGAGTTCCACGGCGGGCGTGCAGGCGGAAATGGCTTCCGCTCTTACGGGAATCATCCTGTTAATCAGCGCATGTGGCGCTTATGTGAGAGAAAGATTAGAAAGATGGAAGGAGAACAGATGATATGAATACGATCATAATTGACGGTTTATCTTTTGCGCTCCCTCTGTTTATCATGGCGATTGGCGGTATTTACTGTGAGCGCAGCGGCGTGACCAATCTGGCGATAGAGGGTCTGCAGGGCTTCGGGGCTTTCTGCGGCGCGCTTTTTGCGGTCTGCATCGCGCCGTATTTTGCGGGCGATTCGCCGGTGCCCTTCTATCTGGCGATGGTATTTGCCCTTTTTGGAGGAACGCTCTTTTCCCTGCTTCATGCGATGCTGTGTATCCGCTTTAAGGCGAATCAGGTCATAAGCGGCGTGGTGATTAATATTCTGGCCATGTCACTGACGGAATTTATGACGAAGCAGATCAATGCCAGCATCTTTAAGGCGGCTTCCAACAAGTTTGTGCTGGGTGTGTCGGCACGTGTGACCGTGCCGGGGATTTCGTCTGTTCCTGTGATGGGGGCGGTTTTCACCAATCTGTATCCCTTTGAACCGGTGATTGCGCTGATTGCGGTGATCGCGTGGTATGTGCTTTACAGGACGCCCTTCGGCCTGCATCTGAGAGCATGTGGCGATAACCCGCACGCGGTGGATGCGGCAGGTATCGAGGTGGGAAAGGTGCGGCTGATTGCGGTTCTGGTTTCCGGGGCGCTGTCGGGACTTGGCGGCATCTGTTTCGCCTACTCCATTTCCGCGAACTTTTCATCCAACATCTATTCGGGATATGGGTATCTGGCCATTGCGGCATTGATTTTTGGCAACTGGAAGATTCTGCCTACGCTGGGGGCGTGTCTGCTGTTCGGTTTCGCCAGATCGGGCGGGTATGAGCTTGTGAAGGTTCTGGAAATGCCAAGCAGTTATCAGGATCTGGTGATGGTGCTGCCCTATGTTCTGACCCTTCTGATGCTTGTATTTTTCGGCAAAAAGAATCATTCGCCGAGGGCGCTTGGCGTGATCTATGATAAGGGAGCACGGTAGGAGAGAGTAACATGAGTATTGCGTTTATCGGACTTCAGATTTTAGGAATATGCGCAGTCCTTTTTGCGCTGGCCCTTCTGTTGAACGGGGATGGCTCCAGAGAGCAGAAGATGATGGAGTACTTCCTGATGGGGGCTCTGATACAGAACATCGGCTATTTGCTGGAGCTGACGGCGCCTACGATGGAGGCGGCCATGGTGGCGGTGAAGGTACAGCATCTGGGAACCATGATCATACCGGTCTGCTACTGCTACTTTATCTATATTTACTGCTTTGAGGAGGCGCCGCTCAAGGCGTTGAAGCTGTTGGGCCTGATTGACGCGGGGCTTCTCCTGTTAATTCTGACCTGTGATTACCACAGTCTGTTTTACAGATATCTGGACTGGGAGACAACGGCAGATGGGCATTCCTATCTGTTTCTGGAGTACGGTCCGGGATATGCGGTCTTTATCGTATGTGCGACGCTCATCCCCTATGTGATGTCCCTGCGCGTGCTGATCCGTGCCAAATCCAGAAGGGGTGAGGATGCAGTGGACCGCAAGTACGGGCTGATTCTGACGTTATCTTTTCTGCCGGTCGCTGCCCTCTATGCGTATGTCACGAAGCTGACGCGCGCCTTTGACTTTACGCCGGTCGTGCTGGGGCTTGTGCTTTCGATTGTGGTAATTCTTGTGTGGAGCAGGAAGGTTTACGATTTCGGAAGTCTGGCATCGGGGACGCTGCTCAACAGGATGAGTGACGGTGTGATCGCGCTGGATGAGAGAGGAAGGGTCGTCAACTATAATCCGGCCGCGGCTGCTATTTTTACGGGACTGAACAGCCGGGTGGTCGGCAGGAAGGTCGGGGAGATCGCGGATTTTCCGGAAATTGTTCTCGGGGAGGATGTGCAGGACGAGTTTTTTCTGGGAGAGCGGTATTATCAGAGTCATGTGGAACAGATCACGGACCGGTTCGGGGTAGTTAAGGGCTATGTGGTGCGGATTCTGGACATGACGGAAATGAGGAACTACATCGAGGAGATCAAGCGCATCAGAGTACAGGCGGAGCAGGCAAACGAGGCGAAGAGTGAGTTTCTGGCCAACATGTCTCATGAGATCCGCACGCCTATGAATGCCATCGTGGGTTTGAGCGATATCATTATGGAGGAGAGTAAGGGGCGGAAGGTGCACGATTATGCCTGCGACATCAAGTCGGCTTCCCGGAATCTTCTGGCGCTCATCAACGATATTCTCGATCTGTCCAAGGTGGAAGCCGGGAAGATGGAGCTGGTGTGCACGGATTATCATATTAAGAACATTGCGGACGAAGTGATTAATATGATGGACGGTGCGGCATCGAAACGGGGGATCCTGCTCAAATGCGAGTACGATATGTCCATACCGTGCCGCTATCACGGCGACGAGGGAAGGATCAGACAGATTCTGATTAATCTTTTAAACAACGGTTTAAAATTTACCAGAGAAGGGTATGTGAAGCTTTCTGTGGGCGGCGGACCGGGAGCGGATGCGGACACGGCGCTTTTGCACATCGAGGTGAGGGACACCGGCTGCGGCATTAAGGAAGAGGATCTGGGGAAGATTTTTGAGAATTTCAGTCAGGTGGACGCGAAACGAAACCGCGCCGTGGAAGGAACCGGGCTTGGCCTGTCTATCACCAGACATCTGGTGGCGCTGATGGGCGGAACCATCCGGGTGGAGAGTGTGTACGGGGAAGGCACAGTCTTCATTTTAGATATTCCGCAAAAGATTGTGGACAGAAGAAGTCTGACGGAGGTGCCGGAGGAGACCGCGGGAGAGGAAGAGGAAATACAGATTTTCATGGCGGAAGACTGCCGTGTGCTGGTGGTGGACGATAACCTTGTCAACCGGAAAGTGGCCAGAGGTTTTCTGCGGCCTTACGGCATGATGATCGACGAGGCGGACAGCGGTCCGAAATCCATCGAATGTGTCAGACAGACGAAATACGATATTATTTTTATGGATCATATGATGCCGGAGATGGACGGCATAGAGGCGGTACAGATCATCCGCAGCGAATGCGGGGAGAACGGCACGCTTCCGGTTATCATTGCGCTTACGGCAAACGCCATGGAGGGCGTCAGGGAAATGTTTTTGCAAAACGGTTTTCAGGACTTTATCACCAAGCCGTTAGATAAGCTGGCGCTCAACGAATCGCTTCGTAAGTGGATACCCGAGAAAAGGCGGAAAGCGCCGGATACCTGGGAGGAGAGCGTGGAAAAAATGAGGAAGGCGAAGCCGGAGGAAAAATAGAATCAGGAAGCGGCGGGAGTGCATTTGAGGCAATATTGCCAAAAATGCACTCTCTTTTTTGGTTTGGGTTACGCGATTAACCTATTGTGTTTATCGTGATATGAGATTACACTGATTCCAGAACCGCAGGACAGAGGGAATATGGTGAAGCGGGGAAGAACTGCGGATCCGGAGGAGGGACTATGGCGCAGAGAGTAAGGAAAGCGGATCATGCGGAGAGACTATGGCGCAGAGAGTAAGGAAAGCAGATCCTGTAGAGGGACTATGGCGCAGAGAGTAAGGAAAGCGGATCATGTGGAGGGACTATGGCGCAGAGAGTAAGGAAAGCGGATCATGTGGAGGGAATATGGCACAGCGGGTAAGGATAGCGGATCTGGCGCAGGAGCTGGGGCTGAGTACGGCTACGGTTTCCAACGTGATCCACGGAAAGACGAAAAAGATATCGGATGAGACGGTGAAACGGGTGCAGGCACTTTTGGAGGAGCGGCAGTATATTCCGAGCATGGCGGGGATTCTGCTTGCGAGGAACGATTCCCGCATCATCGGCGTGGTGGTAAACGACCATGAGAAATATGAGGGAAGGGCGCTGGAGGATGCCTTTGTGGCCGCGTCCCTGAACGCCCTGCTGTCTGCGCTGGAAAAGGCGGGGTATTTTATGATGATAAAAGCCACGCGGGACTGGAGCGAGGTGGAGCGGTTTGCCTCTATGTGGAACATGGACGGGATGGTGCTTCTGGGGTTTTGCGACAGCGATTACGAGAAGCTCCGCGAGAGAATGCATATTCCCTTTGTCGTCTACGATGGATTTTTTGAGAGGGACAGGGGCATTTGTAATCTGACAATTGATAATTTTGACGGCGGCTGTCAGGTGGGCGTCTATCTGCGTGGGATGGGGCACCGGCGGGCGCTTCTGATCTCCGACAATGCGGTCTGCATGGACGCGGAAAGGATGGCGGGCTTTCGGGCAGGTTTTTCGGGTGGAGAGACGGTGTTTCTGGAAGTGCCGATGAACAGGGAGGGACGGTACTCTTACTATCAGGAGAATCTGGGACGGATTCTGGCATGTACGGCGGCGTTTGCGGTCTCGGATGTGTATGCGGCGGAGTTTATGCACTTTCTGATGGAACGGGGAATTTCCGTGCCGGAGAAGATGTCGGTGGTTGGATTTGATGATAACGCGCTGTGTGAGAGCTGTTTTCCACGGCTTACCACGGTGGGGCAGGACGCGGGAGAGCGTGCGCGCATGGCGGTGCGCGCGCTAAGGGAACTGCGTGCCGGAAATGTAGCGCCGGTGGAGGAGATGCTGCCCGTAAAACTGATTATACGGGACAGTGTGGCGAGGCATACGCGGTGATACATTTTGTATACAAAACAGTTTGTATGTGGATTGGTTCATAAAACTATGACGTGGAGGAAGAGATGAAAGGGAGAGAAGACGGCTTTCGGGGAGATTTAATCGGCATAGCGCTGCCGGTGACATTACAGTCCCTTTTACAGTCATCCTTCGGGATGGTGGATCAGATCATGATCGGGCGGCTTGGCAGCGAGAGCATTGCGGGGATCGGACTTGGTGGAAAATTTGCGTCGGTTTATACGGTGGTGCTGGGAGCGGTGGCGGCGGCAGCAGGTATAATGGCGGCGCAGTATGCGGGCGCGAAGGACGGGAAGGGCATGAGCAGAAGCTTTTATCTGAACCTGCTTTTGGGGCTTTTGCTCGCCGGTGGTTTTATGGCGGTATGCGTTTTTTTTCCGGAAAAGGTCATGTCACTGTACACACAGGATGGGGGTGTACAGGCGCAGGCGGTGTTTTATCTGCGGCTATACGCCATTTCTTTTCCACTGTCTGCTATCTCTACCATTATGACAGTGTTTTTGCGCTGCGTCGGCAAAGCGGTGTTTCCGCTTGCTGCGAGTTTCTTTTCCGTGCTTTTGAATACCGGACTGAATTACCTTCTGATCTTTGGCCGGTGCGGGTTTTCACCTATGGGAGTGCGGGGAGCGGCCATAGCCAGTGTGATCGCGCAGGCGGCGGCTTTTGGCATGACGGCGGTTTATTTCTGGCGGGATGCCGGGTTTGGGTCTTATTTTCGAGGCGGCCGGATGCGGTCTTCGCTTCGCCTGACGGGGGAGGAGCGGCGGCAGTATCTGGGGATTCTTTCGCCTATTCTTGTCTGTGAGTTTGCATGGAGTCTGGGAGAAAACATGTATGCGGTGATTTACGGGCGTCTGGGAACGGCGTCCTGCGCGGCGATGACGATGACGGGTCCGGTACAGGGATTGATGATCGGACTGTTAAGCGGTGTTTCCCAGGCGGCCGGTATTATGATCGGCAGACATTTGGGAAAGGCGGATTATGAGACGGCCTACAGGGATTCTGAAAGGCTCATGGGATGCGGCTTTGCGGGATCGGCGGCGCTGTCTGTGCTGCTGCTTTGGCTGGGCGGCGCTTATGTGTCGCTATACCATGTGGAACCGGAAGTGCAGAGAATGACATATTTGATTTTAGTGGTATTTGCCATAATCTCTCCCATAAAGGTACAGAATATGATTCTTGGTGGCGGCATCATCAGAAGCGGCGGCATGACGCGCTATGTGATGTGGATTGACATGATCGGGACATGGGCGATCGGCGTGCCGCTTGGCTTTTTGGCGGCTTTTGCATGGAAACTGCCGGTTCATCAGGTGTATTTTATTCTTTCGCTGGAGGAGGTTGTCCGGTTTTTTATTTCGCTGGCCGTTTTCCGAAAAAAGAGTTGGATGAGACGGTTATAGCTTATAAACAATGCCGCCTTTGTGTCCGATATATATAACAACAGTTTAATAACCGCAAAGGACACAAAAGCGTCTGTAGCGTGTAGTTGTGGCAAACGGATTTGCCGCGTTGGCAGCGTCATGGAGGATATGTGTATGGGCATAAAAGTAGGTACGAATCCGGCTCCCGGCCAGACCGGGGCTGTAGATCCTGAACCCTTTAAGCAGAGGACGAAGCAGGATATTAAGAATGAGTGCGCCGGCATTGCGGCGAGGCAGACGGCGAACGCCATCAGGATTCAGAAACAGAAAGCAAGTCAGAAGAAGAAAAAACTGAATTATAACTATAAAAAGATCTCGAGACAGATTACCATGAATAACACCTCCACGGGTGCACGCAGGGTTATTACGAAAGCCCGCGAGGAGGTGGTTTCCCTTCTCAGAAAGCAGATGAGTGGAAAATACGACGAGACGGATCTTCGTCACGCGATTATCCATGCCAGAAAGATGGAGCGGGTTGCGCGCAGGAAAAAGAAGCACCTGGAGGAGGAAGAGAAGGCGGCCGCTACGGGAAAGGGTCTTGTTGAGCAGGGGGCTGCGTCGAACGAGGACGAGCGGATGAAAAAGCTCGAGGAGTCCATGGAGAATCTGAAAGAAGAGGAACTGGAGCGGATGCAGGAGCTGATGGAGGAGTACGAGCGGCTCATGCAGGAGCTTGAGGATACCGGCGGGGTCAACGATCTCATGAAGGAGTATATGGGCGCGTCAGAGCAGGAAATGTCACCGGAACAGGTTGATAAGCTCCGGAAGAAACACCGCGCCGATGAGATGAAGGACATCGTGGAGGCGGATATGAAATATCTGAAAGCGATGTTCAATAAGCTGGAGAGAGAGAAGCAGGCGGTAAGCCAGCAGGCATTCCAGCAGGAGACGAATCCGGCGGTATCGCTGGAACTACAGGGAGTGGATATTCCGGTTTCGCCGGATGCAGGGCAGTCGGGGGCGGAGCTGGTGCAGGGCGCCAATGTGGATGCGCTGGCGTAGAGAGAAGAGCAGGGGGCCTTTGCTAGGAAGGATAGCAGAGGCTCTTTTATGCATATGCCTGTGCAGGGGCAGTTTAGCAGCTCAAGCGGCGCAGGGCCTGTGCAGGGACAGTTCCGCACAGGCAGCAGATTTCAGGAGAAAGGAATGGCAGATTTTCTGAAAACCGGAAAGAAATACGGACTGACCGGCGCCGTGTTAAAAAACACAGCGTATATTACGATGCTGATTGATCATTTCTTCGCGGTGGTCTTCCTGAATTATATGCAGGCGCATACGGTGGAGGGAAGATGGGATCCGCAGCTTGAGCGGATCTACCGCACCGGCAGGGCTGTGGGAAGAGTTTCTTTCATTCTCTTTACTTTTTTGATTGTGGAGGGCTTCTTTTATACGAGGAGCAGAGTTTGGTTTCTGGTACGGCTCTTTCTGTTTGCTTTGCTGTCTGAGATCCCTTTTGATCTGGCTCTTTCGGGAACCCTCTTTGACGAGAGCGGGCAGAATGTATATTGGACCTTGTTTCTGGGTGTACTGGTGCTGACACTGTGGGACTATCTCTCCTGTTATAGGAATGTTTTTGCAGCAGCGGGACGCTGGGCCGCGCTGATTGCGGGGTGCGCGGCGGCGTTTCTTTACTCGACGGATTATCGGTTTATGGGAGTCCTTCTCATATTCGCCATGTATCAGACGAGGGAAAGGGACGGAGGCGTGCAGTTTATGGCGGCTGGTCTGGTTATGCTGTTCGGTACATGGGGCGCTAACCTGATCCGTTATGCGGAGAAAATCAGTGCAGGGCTGATTACGGCGGATTACCTGTTTCGCTTTTCCCTGCGGGAAATGTATGGTCTCTTCGCCTTCCTGCTCATTTTTCTCTATAACGAAGAAAAGGGGCGGCAGCTTCCGAAACCTTTTTATTATGGATTTTATCCGGTGCATCTGTTGGTTCTGTATGGCATTGCGAGGATGATTGGAGTTATGTAAACATATGAGTGAGGAAAAAGAATCCCGGGATGTGTACAGGATCCCGGGATTTGCGATGCATTATGTAAACCATCTGCCGGAAGCCCCGCATGGAAGCACGAGTCCGTTTGAGGAGACGGGCAGTCCGATCTCTGAGGATTCCACGTGACCGCCGAATGTCGGAACAAGGGCGGTGTGTATCATGTAGGTGAGTACTGCGGGCTGTAGTCCTGTGGTGTAGGAGTTGACAAGAAAAAACAGGGCGTTCTTTGACAGCAGCCTGGCGGCAAGCGTGATCAGAGGGAACACGTTTTCCTCTATCTTCCAGATTTCGCCTTTGGGACCGCGGCCGTAGGAGGGGGGATCCATAATGATGCCGTCGTAAGTGTTGCCGCGGCGGATTTCCCGTTCCACGAATTTGACACAGTCGTCCACCAGCCAGCGTATCGGTGCATCGGAAAGCTCCGAGGCGGCAGCGTTTTCTTTCGCCCATGCGACCATGCCCTTGGAAGCGTCCACATGCGTGACAGCCGCGCCTGCTGCGGCTGCGGCCAGCGTGGCGCCGCCGGTGTAGGCGAAAAGGTTCAGGACTTTGAGAGGCCGGTCGGGTTCCTGCGTCTTCGCTTTCTTTATTATAGAAGAAAACCAATCCCAGTTGACAGCCTGCTCCGGAAAAAGTCCCGTGTGCTTGAAGCTGAACGGTTTCAGACGGAAGGTCAGATTCCGGTAGCGGATGCTCCACTCCTCGGGCAGATCAAAAAATTCCCATTCGCCGCCGCCTTTCTGGCTGCGGTGGTAATGGCCGTTTTTCTTTTTCCAGTATGCGTCCGTTTTCGGGGTGTCCCAAATCACCTGGGGATCGGGACGCACCAGGATAAAACGGCCCCAGCGTTCCAGCTTTTCGCCCTTTGAACAGTCTATCACTTCATAGTCTTTCCAGTTGTCTGCAATCCACATATATACATGTCCTCTCCCGCGGTATGGTGGGTGTAATTTGTCCGGCCGTACCTTTGCCAATCGAAGGTAACGTGTTATAAGTCATCTGTATGCTTTCCATAGGATAGCACATTTTCGGGGGTTGTACAACAGGGGATGGGATTTGGGCGGATGTGCGGGAAGAAAGAAAAATGTATTTGTTTCCCGAATCATATATAGTATAATAGATGATATGGAGGGGCTTGCGGGATATTTCTTCGCAGGTTCGTTTGTTCTTAGGAAAAATATTTTCAGAATGTGAGGACTGACATATGAGTAAATCGTATAGGAAAAAGATTGTGTGTTTCGGAGATTCCAATACCTACGGTTATAACGCAGAGACGATTGCCCGTTTTACAGAGGAGGAAAGATGGACCTGCCTTCTTTCCAGGCATTTAGGTGAAGGCTATCATGTAGTGGAGGAAGGGCTGGAGGGGAGAACGACATGTCTGGATGATCCGTTGTTTGAGGGTTTGTGCGGTTTTCAGTATCTATACCCGTGTCTCATGACCCACAAGCCGGTGGATTTGCTGCTGATTATGCTGGGAACAAATGATGTGAAACAGCGTTTTTCCTGTACGCCTGCGAATGTGGCCAAGGGAATGGAAAGGCTGGCACAGAAAGCCATTGATTCCAAAATTGCATTCAGGGACGGCAACCCCAATATTCTGGTGATTGCGCCGCCTGCGATTGCGCCGGAGTATAGAGACACGAGTGTTTACGGAGAAATGGGAGAAAACTGTGACGTGAAAAGCCGCGCGCTTGCGCCCCTGTATGAGCAGGTGGCGGAAAATCTGGGATGCCACTTTTTAGATGCGGGACAGATTCCGGGAGTGGAAATGAATCCCTATGACTTTATGCACCTGAGTTTACAGGCGCACAGCGCATTTGCAAAGTATCTGGCAGAGAAGATTCCCAGCCTGATTTAAATGCTGAAAAAGGAGCATTCCATTGAATGGGAGGCTCCTTTTTTTGATCTGAAAAAATATCAGGCAATTGCGAAACTCCTTCTTCATTATTGAAATTGCACAAATAGTATAATCAACGAAGACGCGCTTTCGCTCTCAATCATGGAGCCGTCAGATAACTGACTGCGACGCCAGATAGTTAGCGCCCCACATACCGGCGGAATTGCCGAGCGAAGCGGCGGCAATATGTACATGGGAAAAGCTGGGCATAATAAACCGGCTTTTTTTCTCCCCGATCTTTTGCAGGATCACAGGCTGGGACATGACGCCGCCTCCGAGAATGATGCAGGAGGGATTATAGATATGGGTCAGCGTTGCAAGTCCGAGCATGATTTCATCTACCCATTGGTCAATGACGCCGGACACCGTATCATCGTGGAGCGCATCAAATATTTTTCTGCCTGTGTCAAGATCCGGGCGACAGGACTTCATCATTTGCACAAGTCCGGTCGTGGAAGCGTATTTTTCATAACATCCGTCAAAGAAATCACTGCCTGAGAGCCGTGCGTCGCTGTGCGTAATGATGGCGCCAAACTCACTGGCGGAATAGCTGGAACCATGGAAGACTTGTCTGTCGTTTATGACGGCGCCGCCGACCCCGGTTCCATAAGTCAGCATCAGGAACTGATCGTAATCCTGACCGGCACCGTAAACTGCTTCGCCCAAAGCGGCAGCATTTACGTCGTTTTCCACGGCGACGGGCACATGAAACAGTTCCTCCAGGGTCTTTTTATACTGGATGCCCGTGTACCCGGGAATATTCTGATTGGCATAAATAATATACCCGTCTTTGGCGTGAACCTGTCCGGCAGTGCTGATGCCGATGGCATCATAACCGGAGTGCTCCTGAATCAGGGAAATAACCGTTTCCAGTATGTGCCTGCCGCCTTTTTGGGCATGGGTGGGAACTTCTCTGGTATCGGTCAGCTCATTATCCTGACAGATACCGCATTTAATGGAAGTGCCTCCGATATCGAATACAAGATTTTTCATCAATCATTTCTCCTGTTAGAATGTCGGTCTTACTGTCCGCAGGAATACGAATGTACCTAAATATGAACCTTGCAGACTGCTTTTTTAAGGAACATATCGTCACTGACAGCGATGTTTGGCTTGTGGGGTTCCCCTGCCATGCAGATAATGAAGTTTTCCGTGCCGATCAGGCAGCTTCCCAAATCGGCCGCCTCCGCATTGCCAACATCGGTTTCCTCATTATAATTGAAATATTTTGCGGCTGCGCTGTCTCCGGTGTCCACCCGCTCGGTTCCGGCCAGATCCATCTGAATATCCATGTAGTTTTTGTGAAACTCATACTGCCTTTCCCCGACAGGAGCGGCAGAGGTTTCCATGACATTGATAAACACATTGTCCTGATCCACAACCGTTTTGCCGACAGGCAATTCGTTCAGATCATGGGAAACGATAAAGTCAATGGCGGTATCCAGATTCTTATTCATACCTTTATATAATTTGAGATTGGACATTTTATCATAAATCATACGAATCCTCCATGCCTGAGCAGTTTACTGCGACCATTCCTCTTATTTGATGCCGTTATAAAACCGCCGGGCTATTTCCAGAGGTCTGGTGATCGCGCCGCCTACGACTACTGCGTGTACGCCGAGTGAAAGCATTTTTCTGGCCTGCTCGGGCGTATGGATTTTTCCTTCGGCAATGACGGGAATCGTAAGAGCGGATACCAGTTTCTCTGCCAGTTCAAAATCGGGACCGTCCGTTTTGGGCGAGTAGTCCGTGTAACCGCTTAAGGTGGTGCCGACAAGCTGCACGCCGCATTTGGCGGCGTTTATGCCCTCCTCGACGGTGGAAATATCCGCCATTAACACAATATCAGGGTATTTTTCCTTAATCTGCGCAATAAACTCATTAATGGTACTGCCGTCTCCGCGCGCTCTCATGGTGCAGTCGAGTGCAACGATGTCGGAATCGGCCTCTACCAGTTCGTCTATTTCTTTCATGGTTGGAGTGATATAGGAAGCATAGCCTTCTACTACGCGTTTTACCAGACCGATCACGGGAAGGCCGGTGGCTTCTTTGATCGCAACGACGTCACGAATGCTGCTGGTACGGATACACTTGCTGCCGGCCTGTCTGGCAGCGTTTGCAAAAAACGGCATGATGGACATTTCCTGACAGTACATAGGTTCATCCGGCAGAGCCTGACAGGATACGATAATAGAACTTTTGGTGGCAGCTAGTATGTCTGCTAAGGTTGCTCTCATAATTTCCTCCATTCTTTCGATTTTGGTCGAATAGTAATTCCTTGATGCGTTGCTTCCATTATAGCATGAAAAAAATTTTCGGGCAAGAAAAAATAAAAAAATATTCATAAGCAAAATCGTGATGAAAATTTTTTTAAATTTATATTGACAAAGCACCTTCATACACAGTAGAATTTAAATACGCAATTGTTAACGATCATTGCATACATGAAAGGAGAGGAATATGAAAAAGTTATTGGCACTACTCTTAATCGGAGCTATGACCATTTCTACAGTGGCATGTGGCTCCAGCGCACCGGCTGCTGAGGAAGCAAAGCCGGAAACCACAGAGGAGGCTCCCGCGGCAGCAGAGGAGGAAGCTCCCGCGGCAGCGGAGGAGGAAGCTCCGGTAGCAGCGGAGGAGGTTTCCGCAGGAGGCGATGCTGCTTCCGAGATCACTCTTTGGACTTATCCTATTGGAAAATGGGGCGATGAGGCTACGGTAAAAGGACTTACCGATGCTTTCACGGCAAAGACCGGTATCGCTGTAAACGTAGAGTTTCTGGCTTATGCTGACGGCGATGACAAAGTAAACACGGCGATCACGGCAGGGCAGGCGCCTGACCTTATTATGGAAGGACCTGAGCGTCTGGTTGCAAACTGGGGAGCAAACGGATACATGGTTGATCTGTCCGATATGCTGGATGATACCGACAAGTCGGAGATTCAGGCAGCGCCTTTGGCTGCATGTACTGCACCGGGCGGCGAAGTATATGAGTACCCTCTCGTTATGACGGCACATTGTATGGCAGTTAATATGAACGCTTTCAAGGAAGCGGGCGCTGACCAGTATCTGGATTTAGAGACACATACATGGACAACCGAAAACTTTATCAAGGCTGTTGACGCTCTCTATGCACACTACAATGATACGGTAGCAGCAGTTTACTGTGCAGGACAGGGCGGAGATCAGGGAACACGCGCTCTGGTGAACAATCTGTACGGCGGTTCCTACACGGATGCGGCGCATACCGCTTATACATGGAATTCTCCTGAGAACGTGAAAGCGCTGGAACAGTTAAAGGGCATGAACGGTATTGCTTTTGACGCTTCTCTGGCAGGCGGCGATGAGATCGCTAAATTCTATCAGGGTATTTTAAAGATGGCATTCTGCTGGAATATCGCACAGCAGTTAGACCCTAACGCAGCAGGAACAGGCGCAGGCCTTACCGTTACAGGTGAAGAGATCGAGTTTATGAGCTTCCCTTCCGAGACGGGTGAATCCAAACTGCAGGGTGGTATTTGGGGCTTTGGTATTTTTGATAACGGGGATGCGGCACGTATCGAGGCATCCAAGCAGTTCATCAAATATATGGCTGACTCCGAGGCTACTGTAGATGCAGTGAAGGCGGCGAACTACTTCGCAGTCCGTTCGGCGGCAGAAGGTACAGATTTAACGGCAATCTGGGCTGACAACGAGATCATGAATGAGTATCAGGTTCTGATGCCTCAGCTTGGTGACTACTATCAGGTTACACCCGGTTGGGCAGGACAGCGTACCGCGTGGTGGACGATGCTTCAAAAGATCGGCTCCGGCACGGACGTAACAGAAGCGCTTACACAATATGAAGGCGAGGCTAACGCAGCAGCGGCTGAATAATCGAACGACATACTGTTCTGAACAGAAAGTTCGGTCAGGGCGCCCCTTCCACTGGGAGTGGGAGGGGCGTTTTCATTAAAAACAGGTAAATCATACAATCTTCTACAGACAATGGGGGGAAAGGGGGCGCATTTTCTTGAGTAGTCAGGTTACGCAAAAAAGAAGCCGGGCTTTACAGCGCAGAGAAGATATAGCCGGTTATAGTTTTATGCTGCCCAGTTTGATTTTTTTTGCAGGCTTTGTTCTGATTCCGATGGTCATTTGTATCTGGCTGAGTCTGACGGATTCTAACATGCACACGCAAGGCGGCGGTAACTTTATAGGATTAACGAATTTCAGCAATCTGTTTAAGGATGAGGTATTTCTGGATGCGTTATGGAATACCTTTGTCATTGTATTTGTGAGTGTACCTGCCGTAACGGCATTCTCTTTGTGGGTGGCTTCCGCTATCTATAAATTGAAAATGCCTGTTCTTTCGGCATTCAGATGTATTTTCTATCTGCCCGTGGTTACCGGTTCGGTAGCGGTAACGGTAGTCTGGAAATGGATGTTTGACAATTATACTGGTATTCTGAATTCTGTATTAAAGACGACCGGCGCCATCGACGCCAATATTAACTGGCTGGGCGATGAGAAATATGCGCTTTGGTGTATTATACTGATTCTGTTTACCACATCGGTAGGCCAGCCGATCGTACTGTATGTGTCTGCGCTGGGCAACGTGGATGCATCACTGGTGGAAGCGGCGCAGGTAGACGGGGCCACGGATCTGCAGGCTTTCTGGAAGATCAAATGGCCGCAGATCATGCCGACGACTTTGTACATACTGGTCATTACCACAATTAACTCCTTCCAGTGTTTCGCGCTGATTCAGTTGTTGACACAGGGTGGTTCCGGAACACAGACGGTAATGTATTACATCTATTATACGGCCTTTAAGCTTACTGAGCAGAGCGGACATTTCGGCTATGCCAACGCAATGGGTGTTGTTTTGGCTATCTTCATAGGTATTTTGTCGGCTGTTCAGATGCGGCTGGCAAAAGAGAAGTAGAGGAGGAGAAGCGATGGAAAATAAAACAGGAAACAGTAAAGTTTATAAAGTTATTTCGCTGATCATACTGGTGGTTCTGGCGCTCCTTTTCTTGTTCCCCCTCTATTGGATCATCACCGGTGCGTTCAAGCCGCCGGCAGATATTTATGCACAGAAGCCTGTCTGGTGGCCCAGCGAATGGGTAACGACGAATTTCAGTAACTTAATGAATAAGCGTACCGCGCCTATGTGGGAGATTCATCTGCCTTTCAGCCGATTTTTCACCTCCGGCGGTGAGAGCATCACGCTCGCTACGGGACCTACCGTTCCGGCAGTGTTCAGGTGGCTTCTGAATACGATTTTCATGGCGGTGGCGGCAATGTTTCTTACCTGCTTTACCGCTACGATGGCCGGTTATGCGCTGGCGAAGAAACGCTTTCGCGGACGCAGTATTTTATTCGGCCTGATCATATGCGCTATGGCGCTGCCCAAGCAGGTAGTGCTGATTCCTCTGTTAAAGGAAATGTCCGCCATTGGTCTTTATAATACCATTTGGGCGATTATATTTCCGACGGTTGGATGGCCCTTCGGTGTGTTCCTGATGAAACAGTTTTCGGAAGGCATTCCCGGGGAGATTCTGGAAGCCGCACGTATTGACGGCGCGGGAGAATGGAATACTTTTGCGACGATTGTATTTCCGATGGTAAAGCCGGGTGTGGGCGCATTGGCAATTTTCACCTTTATCAATTCATGGAATGATTACTTCATGCAGTTGGTTATGGTAAGCAGCAACGTGAATTATACGATCTCTCTGGGTATTGCTACCCTGCAGGCGGAAACTTCTATCGATGTGGGTATGCTGATGGCCGGTGCGGTTCTGGCATCCGTTCCGATCATCATTGTATTCCTGATGTTCCAGAAGTATTTTACGCAGGGTATTACGATGGGAGCGGTCAAAGGCTGATAGCGGTTGGCTGTACGGCTGTTATGGAAAGCCGGGGTAACCGGTGGCTTGGTATAGAGAAAGGATGATGCGAGAATGGACACGAAAAAATTTCGGGGAATTTTTCCGGCGCTGTATGCGTGTTATGATGAAGACGGAAAGGTTTCAGCCGACAGAACGAGAGAGCTTACAAAGTATTTGATGGATAAGGGCGTGCAGGGGCTTTATGTGGGCGGCTCTTCCGGAGAGTGCATTTATCTGAGCAAAGAGGACAGAAAGAAAACGCTGGAGGCCGTGATGGAGGCTGCCGGAGGCAAGCTGGTGATCATCGCCCATGTTGCCTGCAATAACACCGAAGACAGTCAGGAACTGGCGGCTCACGCAGAAAGTCTCGGGGTAGATGCCATTGCATCGATACCGCCGATTTATTTCCACCTGCCGGAGTATGCCATTGCCGGGTATTGGAATGACATTTCCGCTGCGGCTCCGAATACGGATTTTATCATTTATAATATACCGCAGTTGGCAGGCACTTCCCTGACACTTAGTCTGTTACGGGAAATGAAGAAAAATCCGAGAGTGATCGGCGTGAAAAATTCTTCTATGCCGGTACAGGATATCCAGCTTTTCAGAGACGAGGGAGTTATCGTATTTAACGGACCCGACGAACAGCTCGTTTCCGGACTGGCCATGGGGGCAGTCGGGGGGATCGGCGGTACTTATGGCGCCATGCCGGAGCTGTATCTGAAAATTTTTGCGCTTTTTTCTCAGGGAAAGATGGAGGAAGCAAGAGAGATTCAGAATGCGGCGTGCAGGATTATCTATAAGATGTGTTCTGCCCACGGCAATATGTATGCCGTAATCAAAGAGATAATCCGTCTGCAGGGCGGACCGGATGCGGGCGGCGTAAAAGCGCCGTTAGCGGGTCTGACAGAAGCGGACCGGGTGATCTGTAAAGAGACTGCGGATATGATTGCGGAAACGATTCGGAAATATTGTTAATAAAAATAGCATGGGTAACCATGCTATTTTCCCCCCCGGGGAATTGGAAAAAGAAAGGGATGCTGATTTTGAATACAACTAACTTGCTGCAGGATATTCAATTAAATTATAATCAATTTACAAAGACAGAGAAAAAAATTGCTGATTTTGTCATCGGGAATGTGAACAGGGTATTGTTCATGTCCATTACGGATCTGGCGGAGGCCAGCGGTGTAGCTGACGCGAGCGTATATCGGTTTTGCAGGAGCGTGGGCGCAAAAGGGTATCAGGATTTTAAGATGAAATTGTCCTTTAGTGCATCGGCGGATGAAGCGGATGCGGCGGAATCGGAAAATTTCAAGGTAGATTCCCTTGAATATACGCTGGATAAAATACTGCAACATCATATCAGTGTGTTAAAGGAAACCCGGATGTTAATCAGGCAGGAGGCGGTCAGAAAAACACTGCAAATGATGGAAGAGGCGAAAAACATATATTTTTTTGGAATCGGAGATTCCCTTCTGACAGCCAAAGAGGCCAGAAATAAATTTTTGAGAATCTGTAATAAGGTAAATTCTATTGACGATCCCCATATGCAGGCAATGACCGCTTCCATGGCAGGACCGGAAGATTTAATCTTTATCATTTCCTACTCGGGAGCGACGAAGGATAATGTATATGTTGCGGAGATCGCAAAAAGGGCGGGGGCGAAAGTGATAGGCATAACCCATTTTATCAAATCCCCGCTGACGGGTTATACGGATGTACTTCTGGTCTGCGGATCCAACGAAGGCCCGCTGGACGGGGGCGCTATGGGCACAAAGCTGAGTCAGCTTTATGTGATTGACGTGCTGTTTCATGAGTATTATTCCCGCAACAGGCAGGTGTCCGTGGAAAATAATAAGAGAACCTCGAGAGCCGTGGTAGATAAGCTGTATTAAAAAAATCGAAAAAAAAGAGAAATTTCTCTTGCAATTCCCAAAAACTTCATATATACTAGTTTGTGCTGTGGCATGATAGCTGTGAAACGTGAGGTTGCTGCCCGCGTGGCAGGTTTTCCGTGGAGCGAATGTCAAGTTAGGAAACTGACGACAAGTCACTGTACAGACAAAATGTCCGGTCAGCCGGAAACGACGTGTTTGTGATCAGGTGCGTGAACGCATAGGACACACACGGGAGAGTGTACAGTCACCGCTTGTCGTACTTATTCATTAAAAGTGCGAAAAGGAGGCGACTTTTTTTATGGCAAGTCAAGTAATGAGAATCACCCTGAAAGCCTATGATCATCAATTGGTGGATGCATCGGCGAAGAAAATCATCGAAACAGTTAAGAAGAACGGATCTCAGGTGAGCGGCCCTGTGCCTCTTCCTACGAAAAAGGAAGTCATCACGATCCTTCGTGCGGTTCACAAGTATAAGGACAGCAGAGAGCAGTTCGAGCAGAGAACCCACAAGAGACTCATTGATATCATCACCCCCACCCCCAAGACGGTGGATGCGCTCCAGAGACTGGAGATGCCCGCAGGTGTGTATATCGACATTAAGATGAAGAACAAATAAAAACCCCTACTAGAACGACCCCCCCACGGGGTCCGCTGTAGAATGACAGGAGGTAAGAAAGAGAATGAAAAAAGCAATCTTGGCAACAAAGGTCGGAATGACCCAGATCTTCAATGAAGACGGCACATTGACGCCGGTTACCGTGCTGCAGGCAGGTCCCTGTGCAGTAACGCAGATCAAGACCGTTGAGAATGACGGTTACAGCGCGGTGCAGGTAGGCTTTGTGGACAAGAAGGAAAGAATTGTCAATAAGGACAAGGGCGGTAAGAAAGAAGTGATCCATCGCCACGGTGTAAATAAGGCGCAGAAGGGTCACTTCGACAAGGCAGGCGTTTCCTGCAAGAGATTTATCAGAGAGTTTAAGCTTGAGAACGCGGACGAGTACACACTCGGCAGTGAGATCAAGGCGGATATCTTTGAGGCTGGAGACAGAGTGGATGCGACGGCAATCTCCAAAGGTAAGGGATTCCAGGGCGCGATCAAGAGACATGGCCAGCACAGAGGACCTATGACACACGGTTCTAAATTCCATCGCCATCAGGGTTCCAACGGCGCGTGCTCTTCACCGAGTAAGGTGTTCAAGGGCAAGGGTATGCCGGGACACATGGGCTGCGTTAAGGTTACGGTACAGAACCTCACGATCGTTCGGGTTGACGCGGACAAGAACCTCATTCTGGTAAAGGGCGCGGTGCCCGGACCCAGAAAAGCCTTAGTAACCATCAAAGAGACGACTAAGGTTGATGCGAAATAGTGGCCGGGCCACAGATGAAAGGAGGACCATTCAGATGGCAAACGTATCTGTTTATAATATGGAAGGTAAAGAAGTCGGCAAGATGGACTTAAATGATGCGGTGTTTGGTGTCGAGATCAATGAGCACCTTGTACACATGGCTGTAGTCCAGAACCTTGCCAATAAGCGTCAGGGCACACAGAAAGCCAAGACCCGTTCGGAGGTTTCCGGCGGCGGCAGAAAGCCCTGGAGACAGAAGGGCACAGGTCATGCGAGACAGGGATCGACCAGATCGCCCCAGTGGAAAGGCGGCGGCGTTGTGTTTGCTCCTACGCCCAGAGATTATTCCTTCAAGATGAACAAGAAGGAGAAGAGGGCGGCGCTTAAGTCGGTTCTGACAAGCAGAGTGCAGGACAACAAGCTGATCGTACTTGACGAGTTGAAGCTTGACGCGATCAAGACAAAAGAGTTCAAGAAGGTTATGGACAACTTAAAGGTTGGCAAGGCGATGGTAGTGATCGACGGACAGGACGAGAACGTGATTCTTTCCGCAAGAAACCTTCCCACAGTCAACACGGCGGTAGCTGAGAATATCAATGTATATGACATCCTTAAGGGCGACACACTGGTGCTCACCAAGGATGCAGTAGCTAAGATCGAGGAGGTGTTTGCATAATGGCAGCAATTCAATATTATGATGTGATACTCAAGCCTGTGATTACCGAGAAGAGCATGGCGGGTATGGGCGACAAGAAGTACACCTTCCTGGTTCATCCGGAAGCAAACAAGTCACAGATCAAAGAGGCTGTGGAAAAGATGTTCGAGGGCGCGAAGGTGGCTAAGGTCAACACCATGAATCAGGTGGGCAAGACCAAGAGACGCGGCATGGTTTACGGCAAGACCGCTAAGACCAAGAAGGCAATCGTGCAGCTTACTGAGGACAGCAAGGATATCGAGATTTTTGCGGGACTCTGACAAACCGAAGAGATTTTCCAAGGCGTCTGAGGACGCCGGCTGAGAAAATCTGTAGCTTCGGATTGTGAAACAAATATAGAAATAAAGGAGATAAGAGATCATGGCAATCAAGACATATAACCCATATACACCGTCAAGACGTAACATGACCGGCTCTGATTTCAGCGAGATCACGAAGAAGACTCCTGAGAAGGCACTTTGCACTTCCTTAAAGAAGAATGCGGGCCGTAACAATCAGGGTAAGATTACGGTGAGACATCACGGCGGCGGAAACAGAAGATTATACAGAAACATTGATTTCAAGAGAAACAAAGACGGCATCAGCGCTAAGGTAATCGGTATCGAGTACGATCCCAACAGAACGGCTAACATCGCGCTGATCTGCTACGAGGACGGTGAGAAGGCATACATCCTTGCACCGGAGGGATTAAAGGACGGCATGAAGGTTATGAACGGACCCGAGGCCGAGATCAGAGTGGGCAACTGCTTACCCCTGTCTGAGATTCCGGTAGGTACACTGGTACACAACATCGAGTTATACCCCGGCAAGGGCGGCCAGATGGTTCGTTCCGCAGGCAACAGCGCACAGCTGATGGCTAAGGAAGGCAAGTATGCGACCTTAAGACTTCCCTCCGGCGAAATGAGAATGGTACCGATGGTATGCAGAGCTTCCATCGGAACAGTGGGCAACACAGACCACAACCTGATTAAGATCGGTAAGGCCGGACGTAAGCGTCACATGGGCATCCGTCCTACTGTCCGTGGTTCCGTTATGAACCCCAACGACCACCCGCACGGCGGCGGTGAGGGCCGCGCTCCGATTGGACGCCCGGGCCCGTGTACACCCTGGGGTAAACCGGCACTCGGTCTTAAGACCCGTAAGAAAAAGAAAGCTTCTAATAAGCTGATTGTGAGAAGAAGAGACGGCAGAGCTATTAAATAACAGGACAAAGAGTTATTCTAAGGCGTCTTAAGAACGCCGCCTAAGAAAAACTAAAGCTTTGTCCGCGAAGAGAATTTCTAAGGCGTCAGAAGACGCCGCCTAAGAAATTCTACAACTTCGGTTGGAAGAATTGCAGGAGCAATTCTTCCGCAGCACTGATAAAAAAATAATTCAGGAGGATAGATCATGGCAAGATCATTGAAAAAAGGACCGTTTGCGGATGCGAGCTTACTGAAAAAAGTAGATGCTATGAATGCGTCGGGACAGAAGCAGGTTATCAAGACCTGGTCCCGCCGGTCTACGATTTTCCCTTCTTTCGTGGGACACACCTTTGCGGTGCATGACGGAAGAAAGCACGTACCGGTATATGTTACAGAGGATATGGTTGGACACAAGCTCGGCGAGTTCGTGGCTACCAGAACTTATAGAGGACATGATAAGGACGAGAGAAAGTCCAAAGTTCGCTAATTTGAAAGGAGGCTTCAATCTATGGCTAAAGGACATAGATCCCAGATAAAGAGAGAGAGAAACGCGAACAAGGATGTCAGACCTTCGGCGAAGCTGTCTTACGCCCGTGTGTCTGTACAGAAAGCTTGTTTCGTGTTAGATGCGATCAGGGGGAAGGATGTCGAGTCAGCGCTCGGAATCCTTGCATATAATCCCAGATATGCGTCCAGCATCATCAAGAAGCTGCTGGAGTCGGCTATTGCAAACGCTGAGTACAAATACAGTCAGGATCCCACGAAGTACCCGAATCCGGAGAACCTTTACGTGGCTGAGTGCTACGCGAACAAGGGCCCTACCATGAAGAGGATTCAGCCGAGAGCACAGGGCAGAGCTTACAGAATTGAGAAGAGAATGAGCCACATCACGATCGTTCTCGATGCAAGATAGGATCAGATCAGGAAGGAGAACAACATGGGACAGAAAGTGAATCCGCACGGATTGAGAGTCGGTATTATCAAGGATTGGGATTCCAAGTGGTATGCCGATGGAGAGTTTGCTGACTTTTTAGTAGAAGATTACAATATCAGAGAATATTTGAAGAAGAAGTTATACAGCGCAGGCATCTCTAAGATTGAGATCGAGAGAGCTTCCGACAGAGTGAAGGTTATCATCTACACGGCTAAACCCGGTGTCGTAATCGGTAAGGGCGGCGCAGAGATCGAGGTGACCAAGAAGGAGCTTTCCAAGATGACCGGCAAGAAGGTTCTTGTGGACATCAAGGAGATCAAGAGACCTGACAAGGATGCGCAGCTTGTTGCAGAGAACATCGCGCAGCAGCTTGAGAACCGTGTATCCTTCAGACGTGCAATGAAGTCCTGCATGGGCCGTACCATGAAGGCAGGCGCAGAAGGTATCAAGGCAGCCGTTTCCGGACGTCTTGGCGGCGCGGACATTGCCCGCACCGAGTTCTACAGCGAGGGCACCATTCCGCTGCAGACATTGAGAGCAGATATTGACTATGGTTTCGCTGAGGCGGACACCACTTACGGTAAGCTCGGCGTAAAAGTATGGATTTACAAAGGCGAGGTACTTCCGACTAAATCTAACAAGGAAGGGAGCGATAAATAATGTTAATGCCAAAAAGAGTAAAACGTCGTAAACAGTTCCGTGGTTCCATGGCGGGTAAAGCGACCCGCGGCAACACTATTACCTACGGTGAGTATGGTATCGTGGCGATGGAGCCCTGTTGGATCAAGTCCAATCAGATAGAGGCAGCCCGTATCGCTATGACAAGACACATTAAGCGTGGTGGTAAGGTATGGATCAAGATTTTCCCGGATAAGCCCGTTACCGCGAAACCGGCGGAGACACGTATGGGTTCCGGTAAGGGAACTTTGGAGTACTGGGTAGCAGTTGTTAAGCCCGGCCGCGTGATGTTCGAGATCGCCGGAGTAGCTGAGGATGTGGCAAAAGAGGCGCTGCGTCTTGCAACCCATAAACTTCCCTGCAAGTGTAAAATCGTTTCTAAAGCAGACTTGGAAGGCGGTGTAGCGAATGAAAACTAATAAATATGTGGAAGATTTAAATAAAAAATCAGATGCTGAATTAGCACAGGAGCTTGTGGATGCTAAGAAAGAACTTTTCAATTTGAGATTCCAGAACGCAACCAATCAGTTGGACAATACGGCGCGGATCAAAGAAGTGAGAAGAAATATCGCCAGAATCCAGACGGTGATCACGCAGAAAGCTAAGGCGGCAAATTAGAACGCGGAAGGAGATATCAATCGTGGAAAGAAATCTGAGAAAAACCCGTACCGGCAAGGTTACGAGCAATAAGATGGATAAGACCATTGTGGTTGCGATAGAAGATCACGTAAAGCATCCGCTTTACAAGAAGATCGTTAAGAAGACTTACAAGTTAAAGGCGCACGACGAGAACAATGAGTGCAGCATCGGCGATACCGTAAAGGTAATGGAGACCAGACCTCTGTCCAAGGACAAGAGATGGAGACTTGTAGAGATCGTTGAGAAAGTTAAGTAACAAGACGAAAAGAATTTCCAAGTCAGCAAAGACGCTGACTGTGAAAATCTATGTTTCGCCTGCGGGATTTGCTTCGCAAGCCCGATTTTAAGATTAAGATAAGGAGAAGATAGCATGATTCAACAGGAAAGCAGATTGAAGGTTGCTGATAACACCGGTGCAAAAGAACTCCTGTGCATCAGGGTTATGGGTGGATCTACAAGAAGATATGCGCGTATAGGTGATACGATTGTCGCTACGGTCAAAGATGCAACACCAGGCGGCGTTGTAAAAAAAGGCGATGTCGTAAAGGCTGTCGTTGTGCGTACCGTGAAGGGCGCAAGACGTAAGGATGGATCTTACATCAGATTTGACGAAAATGCTGCTGTTATCATCAAAGATGATAAGACTCCCAGAGGAACCCGTATTTTTGGACCAGTAGCAAGAGAGCTTCGTGATAAACAGTTTATGAAAATTGTTTCACTGGCTCCGGAAGTATTATAGGAGGTGCCGGTATGTCAACGTTTAAGATTAAGAAGGGTGATACCGTTAAGGTGATCGCCGGCAAGGATAAAGACAAAGAAGGCAAGGTTATTTCCGTAGACAGGAAGAAGAACAAAGTTCTTGTGGAAGGAATCAACAAGATTACCAAGCACGAGAAGCCTTCCGTAGCAAACCAGAACGGCGGTATCGTTCAGAAGGAAGCTCCCATTGACGCTTCCAACGTGATGTATGTGCACAAGGGCAAGGCGACCAGAATCGGTTTTAAGATCGAGAAGGATAAGAAAGTACGTTTCGCCAAGTCTACGGGCGACATCATAGACTAAATCTGAGAAAGGAGATCCATAAGCGTGAGTAGCAGACTTAAAGATATGTATAAAAACGAGATCGTAGATGCTATGATCAAAAAGTTTGGATATAAAAATGTCATGGAAGTTCCGAAGCTTGACAAGATCGTGATTAACATGGGCGTCGGTGAAGCGAAGGAGAACGCGAAGGTGCTGGAGTCCGCTGTAAGTGATATGGAGACCATTACCGGTCAGAAGGCCATCATCACTAAGGCAAAGCATTCTATCGCAAACTTCAAGATCAGAGAGGGACAGTCGATTGGCTGTAAGACTACGCTTCGCGGCGACAAGATGTATGAGTTTTTAGACAGACTCGTAAATCTGGCGCTTCCCCGCGTGCGTGACTTTAGAGGCGTAAATGCTAATTCCTTCGATGGCAGAGGCAACTATGCGCTCGGTATCAAGGAGCAGATTATCTTCCCTGAGATCGAGTACGATAAGGTTGATAAGGTGAGAGGTATGGACGTTATCTTCGTCACCACAGCCAGGACGGATGAAGAAGCCCGTGAGTTGTTGAGATTATTTAATATGCCATTCGCCAAATAGAAGGAGGTAAATTCATGGCTAAGACAGCAATGAAGATCAAACAGCAGCGCAAACCGAAGTTCTCCGTGAGAGCGTACAACCGCTGCAAAATCTGTGGTCGTCCACATGCATATTTGAGAAAATACGGAATCTGCAGAATCTGCTTCCGTGAGTTAGCATATAAGGGACAGATTCCCGGCGTAAAGAAAGCCAGCTGGTAACAAAACCAAAAGATTTTCTATGGCGTCTGGAGGACGCCGCCCAAGAAAATCTAAGTTTGGTTTGCGAGTCTGCTTCGCAGCCTCGGTGGCGAAAAGAATTTCTAAGGCGGCAAAAGACCGCCGACTAAGAAAAACTTTTAAGTCAGTAAAGAACGCCGATAAAGAAATGTCAAGTATAAATATATAGGAGGAAAAATCATGACAATGAGCGATCCGATTGCAGATATGCTTACGAGAATCCGTAACGCGAACACTGCAAAGCATGATACAGTAGATGTGCCCTCATCCAGGATGAAGCTGGCTATCGCGCAGATTCTCTTAGAGGAAGGCTATATCAGAAAATTTGATGTGATCGAGAATGGCAGTTTCAAGACGATCCATATCACCTTAAAGTATGGTGAGGACAAGAACGATAAGATCATTTCCGGCATCAAGAGAATTTCCAAGCCCGGCCTTCGTGTGTATGCGGGCAAGGAAGAGCTGCCCAGAGTACTCGGTGGCCTGGGTGTGGCGATCATTTCCACAAATCAGGGCGTTGTGACCGATAAGAAGGCAAGAGAGCTTCAGGTGGGCGGCGAAGTGTTAGCATTTGTGTGGTAACCGACCGAGCAAGCCCGGTCTGAAGAATGACTACGTCATTCTTCGCAGGCTGAGAGAACCATATAGAATTTCTAAGGCGTCAAAAAAACGCCGCCTGAGAAAAACTATGTCTCACTTGCGAGTTTGCTTCGCAACCTCGGCTGGTGAGAAGAACTTCTAAACCGGCAGATGGATTTTCGAGTCCGACGTAAAACATTTATATAACAAAAAATACAGGAGGTACGGGCATGTCACGTATAGGAAGAATGCCAATCGCGGTTCCCGCAGGTGTGACTGTGGAGATTGCAGAAAATAATAAAGTGACTGTAAAAGGTCCCAAGGGAACGCTTGAGAGAATGCTTCCCGCAGAGATGGAAATTAAGGTGGAAGGCGAGCAGATTCTGGTTTCCAGACCTAACGACTTAAAGAAGATGAAATCCTTCCACGGATTGACAAGAACACTGATTCACAACATGGTGGTCGGTGTGACAGACGGCTTTGAGAAGAAGCTGGAGGTAAACGGCGTTGGTTACAGGGCCGCTAAGTCCGGCAAGAAGCTGACACTCAACTTAGGATACTCCCACCCCGTAGAGATGACAGACCCCGAGGGCATCGAGACCGTTGTGGAGGGGCAGAATCTGATCATCGTCAAGGGCATCGATAAAGAAAAAGTAGGTCAGTTTGCGGCTGAAATCAGAGACAAGAGACGTCCTGAGCCTTATAAGGGCAAGGGTATCAAGTATGCTGATGAGACGATCAGACGTAAAGTTGGTAAGACCGGTAAGAAATAACAGATAAGGAGAGTATGGGAATGGTTAAGAAAGAATCGAGACAAAAAGTTCGCGTAAAGAAACATAACAGAATGCGTAACCGTTTCAGCGGCACCGCTGAGAGACCGCGTCTGGCTGTGTTTAGAAGCAATAATCATATGTATGCTCAAATTATTGACGATACGGTGGGAAATACTTTAGTCTCTGCTTCTACTCTCGAGAAGAGTGTGGGGAGCGAGCTTAAGAAGACCAATGACGTTGAGGCGGCAGCATATGTAGGAACAGTGATCGCTAAGAGAGCAATTGAGAAGGGCATTAAGACCGTTGTCTTTGACAGAGGCGGCTTCATATATCAGGGCAAAATTGCAGCATTAGCGGACGCAGCCAGAGAAGCTGGCTTGGAATTCTAGGAAGGGAGAAAGAAGATCACATGAGACGTACAATCATTGACGTAAGTCAGTTAGAACTCACTGAGAAAGTTGTGACAATCAAGCGTGTAACCAAGGTTGTCAAGGGTGGTCGTAACATGCGTTTCACAGCGCTTGTTGTAGTCGGCGACGGTAACGGCCATGTTGGCGCAGGTCTGGGTAAAGCGACTGAAATCCCTGAAGCAATCCGCAAAGGCAAAGAGGACGCGATTAAGAATCTGGTTTGCGTTGCACTGGATGAGAAAAACAGTATCACACATGATTTTGTCGGAAAATTCGGCTCTGCATCCGTTTTATTGAAGAGAGCTGCGGAAGGTACCGGTATCATCGCCGGAGGTCCTGCGCGTGTAGTGTGCGAACTTGCAGGTATCAAGAATATCCGTACAAAGTCCCTGGGGTCCAACAACAAGCAGAACGTAGTGTTAGCTACGATTATGGGATTAAGCCAGTTAAAGACTCCTGAGGAAGTGGCTAAAAACCGCGGGAAATCCGTAGAGGAGATCCGCGCATAACAATGCGGGAAGATGTTCTGATGCCCGCAGCAGAGGCTGCATCGCAAAGAACATCTATGTTTCGCATGAGAGAATGCCACAGAGCAGGCATTCTCTGTACAGATTTCAGATCAGGAGGAAATAAAATGGCAGCGAAGAAAGAGGCAGCTAAAAATTTAAAGATCACTTTAGTCAGATCTACAATCGGCCAGGTGCCCAAGGCTCGCGCTACAGTAGCGGCTATGGGACTTCGGAAGCTTCATCAGACAGTGGAACTGCCTGACAATGCGGCGACCAGAGGTCAGATTCAGAGAGTAAGACATATGGTCAAAGTGGAAGAAGCATAAAGGAGGTGTGATAGATGGAATTATCGAATTTAAGACCTGCGAAGGGTTCTGTACACAGCGATAATTTTAGAAGGGGCCGTGGACACGGTTCCGGAAACGGTAAGACGGCCGGTAAGGGACATAAGGGTCAGAAGGCTCGTTCCGGCGCGCCCAGACCGGGCTTTGAGGGTGGTCAGATGCCCTTGTACAGACGTCTCCCCAAGAGAGGCTTTACCAACAGAAATACCAAAGAGATTGTTGCTCTTAACCTGAGCGTTCTTGAGGTATTCGACAACGGTGCAACGGTTGATGTGGATGCATTGACCGAAAAAGGAATCGTAAAGAATCCCCGTGACGGTGTGAAGATCCTTGGAAACGGAGAACTTACTAAGAAACTCGACGTGAAGGTTAATGCCTTCAGCGCATCCGCGAAGGAGAAAATCGAGGCACTTGGTGGAACAGCAGAGGTGATCTAATGTTTACAACCCTAAAAAATGCGTTTAAGATCAAAGAGATCAGAAATAAAATTTTCTTCACGTTTCTCATGTTGGTTGTGATCCGTCTCGGATCACAGCTTCCCGTGCCGGGTGTGGACAGGACCTACTTCGCAAGATGGTTCGAGAGCCAGACCGGCGACGCATTTAATTTCTTTGATGCTTTTACGGGTGGATCTTTCCTGAATATGTCTGTTCTGGCGCTTAACATTACGCCGTACATTACATCTTCCATTATTATGCAGCTTATGACGATAGCGATTCCGAAGCTGGAGGAGATGCAGAGAGACGGTGCGGACGGACGGAAAAAGATCGCATCTATTACGAGATATGTGACGGTTGCGCTTGCATTGATCGAGGCCGGCGTTATGGCGATCGGTTTCGGACGGCAGGGCCTGCTTGAAACCTATAATGTGATGAACATTATCACGGTGATCGTGGCGCTTACGGCAGGCAGCGCGTTTCTGATGTGGATTGGCGAGCGGATTACGGAGAACGGCGTCGGCAACGGTATTTCCATCGTGCTGACGATCAATATTCTCTCCCGTATGCCGCAGGATATCGCACAGCTCTTTGAGCAGTTTGTGATCGGCAGATCTATCGCCAAGGGCGTGGTGGCTGCGATCATTATCATTGCAATCATCGTATTGATGGTAGTGCTCGTTATCGTATTAAACGACGGTGTGCGCAAAATTCCGGTACAGTATGCGAAGAAGGTACAGGGCAGAAAGATGGTAGGCGGACAGACAACAAACATTCCGCTTAAGGTTAACACCTCGGGCGTTATTCCGGTTATCTTTGCCTCGTCCCTGATGCAGCTTCCGGTAGTGATCTGTTCTTTGTTTAATGTGAACGGAACCGGTTTCTGGGGAGAGCTCCTGAAAGGACTTAACTCTAACTACTGGTGCAATCCGGAGCATCTCGTTTATTCGATCGGCTTGGTGGTGTATATTTTCCTGGTGGTATTTTTCGCCTACTTCTATACTTCCATCACCTTTAATCCGATGGAGATTGCGGATAACATGAAGAGACAGGGCGGATTTATTCCGGGTATCAGACCCGGTAAGCCTACCAGCGACTATCTGGCAAAGCTCTTAAATTATATCGTATTTATCGGAGCGATCGGTCTTACCATTGTATGTGTGGTACCTTACTTCTTTAACGGGGTTTTCGGCGCGCAGGTATCTTTTGGCGGGACCAGCCTGATCATTATTGTCAGCGTGGTGCTGGAGACGGTTAAGCAGATTGAGTCACAGATGCTTGTCCGCAACTATAAGGGCTTTTTAAACGATTAACGTAAAGACGCGACGTAACAGTGTTGGCAGGTCTGCGCATTTACTGCGCCGACCGTGATGAGAAAGCAGAGCTGGAAAGCATCCGGTCCATCGCGGAGCGATTTTGAATGACCGGATGCACAGTGAAGGTATCTGAACTGTTACGACAAGACAGGTAGGGACGGCAGATCATCGGCACGTCCCTAACCTTGCGTCTGTATCAGTTGCTATGGGAGAAAAAAGATGAAGATTATAATGCTGGGCGCACCCGGCGCCGGAAAAGGCACACAGGCAAAAATGATTGCCGAAAGCTATAAAGTTCCACACGTTTCCACAGGAGATATGTTCCGCCTGAACATTAAGAACGGGACGGAGCTTGGCATGGAAGCGAAGCAATATATGGATCAGGGACTTCTGGTGCCCGATGAGCTGACGGTGCGGATTCTGCTTGACAGAGTGGCACAGGATGACTGTAAAAACGGTTATGTGCTGGACGGATTTCCCAGAACGATTCCGCAGGCCGAGGTGCTTGAGGAAGCGCTTGGTAAGCTGGGAGACAAAATTGATTACGCCATTGACGTGGAGGTGCCGGACGAGAATATCATTCGCAGAATGGGCGGCAGACGCGCGTGCACATCATGCGGCGCGACCTTCCATATCGAGCATGTGCCCCCGAAGAAAGAGGGCATCTGCGATCACTGCGGACAGGAACTTGTGCTGCGTGACGATGACAAGCCGGAGACGGTGAAAAACCGCCTGCGGGTGTATCAGGAACAGACTGCGCCGTTACTTGAGTTTTATAAGGCGAAGGGCGTGCTGAGAAGCGTAGACGGCACGCAGGATATGCAGGATGTGTTTAAAGCGATTGAGGAAATCTTAGGATAACAGTTCAGCCAGACGCGAAGCATCGGGAAGCGTCGAAGACGCGTTTCGCGAATGGCGTGGACAAATCGAACAGGTTCGATTACGAGGAATGTTTTGCAGCCTCGGTTGGTGTGAAGATTAGAGGGGCAGATATGGCGGCGGTCACGATCAAATCGGCGGAAGAAATCGAAAAGATGCGAAAGGCAGGCAGACTGCTTGCCAAAGTGCATGAGGAGCTGGCGAAGGTGATACGTCCCGGCGTTTCCACAAAGGAGATTGACACGGTCTGCGAGGATCTGATCCGGGGATATGGCTGCACGCCGAACTTTTTACATTATCAGGGGTATCCGGCGAGCGTCTGTGTTTCCGTTAACGAGGAGGTTGTGCACGGGATTCCCCGTCCCGACCGGCTCCTGCGGGAAGGCGATATTGTGAGTCTGGATACGGGACTGATCTATCGGGGGTACCATTCGGACGCGGCCAGAACTTACGGGGTGGGACAGATCAGTCCGGAAGCGGAGAAGCTGATCAGGGTGACCCGCGAGAGTTTCTTTCAGGGAATCAGGATGGCCCGTTCCGGAAAGCATCTGCATGATATCTCCAACGCCATTGCGGACTACGTCATTCCCAACGGTTACGGGATCGTACATGATCTGGTGGGGCACGGTATCGGGACAAGGCTTCACGAACCGCCGAATATCCCGAACTTTCCCCAGAGAAGAAGAGGAGTGCGGTTAAAAGCCGGGATGACGCTTGCGATTGAGCCGATGATCAATATCGGTACGGGCGAGGTAGACTGGCTGGACGATGAATGGACGGTGGTATCGGCGGACCGGTCGCTCTCTGCCCACTATGAGAATACCGTGCTGATTACAGACGGGGAACCGGAGATTCTGACATTATAAATATATATATGTAGAAACGGAACTGGGTATGGAAGAAAATATCGTGGGAATGCTCGCCACATCGAAGGCAGGGCATGATAAGGACTCCGTGTATGTCATTATACAGGAGGACGGTGAATATATATATGTAGCTGACGGCAGAGGCAGAACCGTCGACAGGCCGAAGCGGAAAAACAGGAAGCATATGCAGCTCATTAAAAAGAAAAGAATGTCGGAGCCGGGAACCGGTTTCGACGATTTGGAAATAAAGAGAGTGATAAAGGAATATCTGAAAGAAAGAGAGGAAAGAAATGTCTAAGGCTGATGTAATCGAGATTGAAGGAACTGTAATTGAGAAATTACCCAATACCATGTTTCAGGTGGAACTGGAAAACGGCCATGTGGTGTTGGCGCATATCAGCGGTAAGCTGCGCCAGAACTTCATACGCATCCTGCCCGGGGACAAGGTAACACTGGAGCTTTCCCCTTACGATTTATCCAAAGGGAGAATCATTTGGAGAGATAAATAGGTACATGAGCAAAAATAGATGCGAAGCATCGGAAAGCGTCGAAGACGCGTTTTGCGAATGGCGTGGGCTGAACGAAATGATAAAATTTATTAAAGGTCTTGCCATTGGCAGGATTTGGTGTTATAATGTAAAACGGTCTTTTTTGAAAGGAGGGTTTGAGATGAAGGTTAGATCATCAGTAAAACCGATTTGCGAAAAGTGCAAGATCATCAAGAGAAAAGGAAAGATCAGAGTTATTTGTGAAAATCCGAAACATAAGCAGGTACAAGGCTGATAGATAGATGAGCCGGAGAAATGATCATCTCCAGGATCAGTTCTCCTCATACTTTTTGATACCAACTTATTATGTTTGGAAAGATCGGATACCTGATCCGGTTGGGCGGAGCGATCTGCCCCAATCAATTAGTGTCACGCGTGTCTTGTGCACGCGAAACGCATGAAAATGCAAAGGAAATGGAGGAAATGTAAATGGCTCGTATTGCAGGTGTTGACTTACCGAGAGAAAAGCGTGTGGAGATCGGTCTGACCTATATTTATGGGATCGGCAGAGCAAGCTCCAACAAGATTCTGGAGGCGGCAAACGTAAATCCTGATACCCGTGTCAGAGAATTGACCGATGATGAGGTGAAGAGACTGGCAGAGGTAATCGAAAAGGATTACATGGTAGAAGGTGACTTGAGAAGAGAGGTAGCTCTCAACATCAAGAGACTTCAGGAGATTGGCTGCTACAGAGGAATCCGCCACAGGAAGGGTCTTCCTGTTCGTGGTCAGAAGACAAAGACCAACGCCAGAACAAGAAAAGGTCCTAAGAGAACTGTTGCAAACAAGAAGAAGTAAACATAGGAACAAGATTAAATAGTCTGAGAAAGTAGGTTAGTTTATTATGGCAAAGAAAGTTACCAAAAAAGTGACAAAAAAGCGTGTCAAGAAAAACGTTGAACATGGACAGGCACATATCCAGTCTTCCTTTAACAATACCATCGTTACATTGACAGACAACGAGGGTAATGCGTTAAGCTGGGCAAGTGCCGGCGGTCTTGGTTTTAGAGGTTCAAGGAAATCTACTCCCTATGCGGCACAGATGGCTGCAGAGACAGCGACAAAGGCTGCTCTTATCCACGGCTTAAAGACTGTGGACGTAATGGTGAAAGGTCCCGGTTCGGGACGTGAGGCTGCGATTCGTGCGCTGCAGGCATGTGGTCTGGAAGTGACCAGCATCCGCGACGTGACGCCCGTGCCTCATAACGGATGCCGTCCGCCTAAGAGACGTCGCGTATAGCCGATCAAAAAGAAAATCTAATCGCTCACAGCATAGGCTGTTTCGCGAAGATTTTCTAAGTTTTGATCAGGAGAATCGCAAGCGATTCTCCAAAAGAAATTCTAAGGCATCGAAAGACGCCGCCAAGAATTTCTATATTTCGATTGGGAGAACCGCAAGCGGCTCTCCGCTTAAAGAAGTGTTAACTATTTGGAAGAAGGTGACGTCTGAGAGGGCGCACTGTAAACAAAAACAGAAAGGAGCCAGAAATCATGGCAGTAAACAGAGTTCCGGTATTAAAAAGATGCAGATCCCTTGATCTTGATCCTGTTTTTTTAGGATATGACAAGAAATCTAACAGAACATCCGCGAGAGCGGGCAAGAAGATCAGCGAGTATGGTCTGCAGTTGAGAGAGAAACAGAAGGCGAAGTTCATCTATGGTGTGCTGGAGAAGCCTTTTAGAAATTATTATGAGAAAGCCGACAGAATGAAAGGCCAGACAGGTGAAAACCTGATGGTTATGCTGGAGAGCAGACTGGACAGCGTTGTGTTCAGAATGGGTTTTGCGAGAACGAGAAGAGAAGCGAGACAGGTAGTCGGCCACAAGCATTTTCTGGTAAACGGCAAGCCTGTGCAGATTCCTTCCTATCTGCTCAAGGCGGGCGATGTGATCGAGGTAAGAGAGAAAGCAAGATCCCTGCAGAGGTACAAGGATATTCTCGAGGTGACCGGCGGCAGACTTGTTCCCGAGTGGCTTGAGGTAGATCAGGAGGCCATGAAGGCGACCGTGAAATATCTTCCCACCAGAGAGATGATCGACGTTCCGGTAAACGAAATGCTTATCGTCGAGTTATATTCCAAATAATAAAGCGAAAAGAAATTCTAAGTTTCGCTTGCGGGAGTTGTTTTATAATTTCCGCGCTGCTGGATTTAGTATATTCTCAGAAGGAGGGTGCTTGAGTGTTTGAATTTGAGAGACCGAATATTGAAGTTGCAGAGATCTCCGAAGATAAGAAATACGGCAGATTCGTAGTGGAACCTTTAGAGAGAGGTTACGGCATTACCCTCGGCAATTCACTTAGAAGAATCATGTTGTCATCCCTGCCGGGCGTGGCGGTAAGTCAGGTTAAGATTGAGGGCGTTCTCCACGAGTTCAGTTCGATTCCCGGCGTTAAGGAAGATGTGACGGAAATCATTATGAACGTTAAGAGCCTTGCCATCAGGAATAACAGCGATGCGAATGAGGTAAAAACCGCTTACATCGAGTATGAGGGCGAGGGTATCGTGCGGGCTTCCGATATTCAGGTGGATCAGGATATTGAGATTTTAAATCCTGATCTGGTGATTGCTACCCTGAGCGGTAAAGATACAAAGCTGTACATGGAGCTGACCATTACAAAAGGCCGGGGCTATGTGGGAGCGGATAAGAATAAGACAGAGGATCTGCCGATTGGTGTGATTGCGATTGATTCCATCTACACACCTGTGGAGAGAGTCAATGTGACCGTTGAGAATACCCGTGTAGGCCAGATCACAGACTACGATAAGCTGACGCTGGACGTGTACACGAACGGCACCCTTGTTCCTGATGAGGCTGTCAGTCTGGCGGCAAAGGTGCTCAGTGAGCATCTGAGTCTTTTCATTGATTTGTCCGAGAACGCTAAGACCGCAGAGGTTATGGTGGAGAAGGAGGACGATGAGAAGGAGAAAGTGCTTGAGATGAGCATTGACGAGCTGGAGCTTTCGGTTCGTTCTTATAACTGCCTGAAGAGAGCAGGCATCAATACAGTGGAAGAGTTGACAAACAAGACTTCCGAGGACATGATGAAGGTCAGAAATCTGGGCCGCAAGTCCTTAGAGGAAGTGCTTGCAAAATTAAAAGAATTAGGATTACAGCTGAATCCCAGCGATGAGGCGTAATACAGAGGTAAGACCGAAGGGCACTCGGAAAGGAGCCAGTCATGGCAAAATACAGAAAACTCGGCAGAAAGTCTGACCAGAGAAAAGCATTACTCAGAAATCAGGTTACCGCTCTTTTATATAACGGAAAGATTGTGACCACAGAGGCGAGAGCAAAGGAAGTGCGCAAGATTGTCGAGCCGCTGATCACGCTTGCTGTTAAGGAGAAGGATAATTTCGAAACTGTCAAAGTGACCGCTAAGGTGGCGCGCAAGGATAAGGACGGCAAGAGAGTAAAGCAAATCGTGGATAAAAACACAAAGGCAGTACTTTCTGAGACACACCGTGATAAGGACGGCAAAATTCTTAAGATCGAGAACGGTATGACCGTTACGGTATATGATGAAGTGGAGAAGGAGATCAAGAAGGATCTGCCCTCCAGACTTCATGCGAGAAGACAGATGATGAAGGTGCTTTATCCTGTCAAGGAGGTGCCGAATACACCTGCGGGCCGTAAGAAGAACACGAAGCAGATCAATCTTTCGGATAAGCTCTTCGAGGAGTATGGTCCTAAGTATGCGAACCGCAAGGGCGGCTACACCAGAATCATCAAGATCGGCCCTCGTAAGGGCGACGCAGCGATGGAAGTTGTTCTGGAGCTGGTATAAGCTGTATATGATTGTAAAATGAAAAGGCTGGATGCTTATGCATCCGGCCTTTTGCGCGTATAAGCAGAGTCAGAAGGCTGACGAAGGAAGCGCCATGCCTGCATGACGGAAAAGGATTGAAAATCCTCAGATGATGGAATAATAATAGTGATTAAATGCGCGGCATGTGTCCTGCCTGCTGCAAAAAAAAGATACAACATTTTGTACTAAAATGTTGCATCTTATCTTGCTCAAAATATATATCGGAAAACAATCGGAATACTTAACCCCCCTTTTTAAAAAATTATAAATTTATCTGCAAATATACCTGATCCCGCTCATCCTGCCCGATCCCGAGGTATCGTCTGGTGATCTGATAGGAGGAATGATTGTAAAGATCCATCAGCATGGCTGGCGGCGTTCCCTGTTTCCATGCGTAATAACCGAAGGTCTTTCTCAGGGAATGGCAGCCGACATGCTCGGACATGCCGCAGCTTTCCGCCGCTCTCCGGACGATGCGGTAAGCCTGAGAGCGGGAGAGCGGGCAGGATTTATGGCGTGTGCTGGGGAACAGAAAATCCTGCGGGGCTGTTTCGGTACAGAAACTTCTGTAGGAGTCCAATGTCTGCCGCAGAACCGCATTGATTGGAACGGTGCGCGCTTTCCCGGTTTTTTGCTCCAAGACGCAGATATGCTTGCGCAGAGCGCCATTTGTGTAGCAGACGTCCCGCCATTGCAGATTTAACAAATCACTGATGCGGAATGCCGTATTCAATCCCGTAACGATCAGCGAGTAGTTGCGTGGGTTCGGGCTCGTATTTTTGTAGTAATCGCGAAAAGAATGCAGAGCCTCTTTGTCTTTGATTGGATATGTCTCACTCATAAAATGTCCTCCTTTGATTTGGGATTTAATGATTGCTTAACGGCGTGTTCCTACATGCAACATTTTAGTACAAAAAGTTGCATTCGAAAATGCAAGGCGGCACCCTCGCAAGAGGAGAAGGCAGGGAGGTCTGAAATGCTTAGAATGACGGTGAATACAGAGGAGTATATCCAGATCGGTGAAGATATCCGGATTGTGTTTCTGGGAGGAAGCAGAAATCATACGCGGGTAATGCTGGATGTGCCGAAAGAGATTAACGTGGTGAGAAGCCGCGCACTTGAAAACCATGCGAGGACGACGGAGGATCGGGAGAAGATCACACAGTATCACGCGGTGCCGGAGCTGGAAGAAAAGTACCGCAAAAGGAAGATCGTCGTAAACGACGGAGCGGAAGCTGCGTCAAAGTAAGCGGTAATAACCCGGGGCTAACCTAGGGGCCTTGGGATTATTATATCGTGTCAGCAGGAAATCAGGCGCAGGCGAAGCCCGTATTTGATTTCACCTGACATGGCAGCGAAAGAATCTTTGCGCGGGGAGCGCGGCAGACGCGCACCAGCCGGATTCTTGCGTGAAATACAGTAACTGAGAACAAACAAACGGCGGTAAAAGGATTTGCCGTCGGCAACCACAAGGAGGTAAGTTTTATGATCGTTAAACACAATATCACAGCAATGAACTCTAACAGAATGTTAGGACTGACCACTTCTTCTCAGGCTAAGTCCACAGAGAAGTTATCTTCCGGTTACAA
>ERZ808051.310-NODE-310-length-59695-cov-19.664179_pt1 | contig 59695 bp, 47 predicted proteins | sample MGYA00380199_ERZ808051 | MGnify/ENA primary metagenome ERZ808051 (study PRJEB31490, sample SAMN06133391) | mouse gut metagenome | isolation source: J11 | host: mice | place: China: Chengdu | collected 2015-05 ... | reverse complement strand
TTAACCTCCTGTATTTTAGTAACGCGGCTGCCAAACCGTTTCCATTATACTCGGAGGTTATTTTTTCGCCAACACTCACGCCTTGCTTTTAGTTCAGTGATTTCATTTTTACTATAACTTTCTATTTCCTCCAGTTGAACCAGGGGTTATTCATAGTAAAGAGACAAATATCAAAAAGGGACTGTTTGTTTGACAGCCCCTTTTTGTATTGCTAAGGCATTCTATTGGAGAACAGTTATAGAAAAAACACATGATTTCTCATATTTAATAAAATGAATCTAATGATTACTATAAAACCTTATTCAGAGTATTGATTATCTACTTTGTATTTTAACACAATGACAAATAGAAAATGCAGAAGGTCTAATAAAAAAACATCACAAAGCAATGTGAACAATATATGTTGCTTTTTACAAGAAATAAACTTATTTTCTTTTAAAGAAAATGTAAAGTTTTATAAATTATTCAGCCACAGTAGTGATAGTATTACACATCAAAATTATATTAACAAATATGAATAAAGATGAAACTAACGAAGAAAGAAATATCAATTAGCATACTTTTATGTCGCATACATATTCGTTTGAATTTCCTTTTTATGCATCATATTCTTAATAGATAAGATTAATCTCTTGTTATTAGAATATCTACATATTTGCCCTATTTTTTAATAGTTTTGACGTTATTATTGATTACTGATATCTTATTAACTAAAATGTAGTTGTTGAAAAGTTAAGTTTTTTATTTTGAATATAAAATGAGGTTAGAAATGAAAACAATAATACAGTATTTTAATGATTTAATAAATGAAAATATAAATCAGTCGGTTACTTTTGATGGCAACAAAGTTAATCATATCAACAGATGGTTAGTAACAATAGTTGCATCAAAAAATAAACCATTTGATGAAAAAGTATTGTTAGATATAAGTGACCTCTCTTCTTCAAAATGGAAATACTATGTTTCAACTGATGCAGAATCATTTTATAAGAGAAACAATCCAGAGAAGTCTTATGATGTCAAAAAAATTGATGGGTACGAACATTATATCTATTGCCTTTCTAACATATACATGCAGGAAGAAAAAACATTACTATTAAGGTTTTCTACAACACTACCAATACCAATAAAAATTTGGATTAATGATGATTTAGTATATTGCGGGACAGTAGGTAATTTCAAAAAAAATTGGATTTTTTCTTATGATTTTCAAAAAGGAAACAATACAGTTTTAATAGAAAAACCGATCTGTACAAACAATAGAATTCTTGCTCATGTCCCGAAGTTTTTTTCTTTAACGATACGTCCTTTAGATACAATTACAAATAATAAGTTATCGAAAACAACACATATGGATACTGTATTTAGAAAGCATTTGGAGAAGGTTTCTATTATTACATCAGATGTTTTTTATGATAAAGGGCAAAAGATAGGAATTATAGTTTTTACAAATTCTTTTCGAAAAATTCAGGTAACTGGAGAAATTTCCTTTTATACAAATAATTCTAATTGTATACATCGAGAAAAAGTAATTTGCAACGATTTTCTCTACATATCATTGGGAGATATTAGACAGCAAATAATAAAAATAGAGTATACTCAAGATAATCGGATACTTGATACAAGTTATATTTTTATTGGTGATTATGAATCCTACAAGGAACAAGTAAAAAAACAAATTAATAATTATGAAACCGATATTATTGAATCATTGAATTTCAATTTAGGTTTATTAGATTCGCATAGTGAATTTGTAAAAAACACAATTGAATTAGCACATCAAGGCTATACTCAGCCAATATTAAAAAAACTATTTTTATTACAAAACTCAACACCTAATAAATCAAAAGAGATTAACAATGGTTTCAATGTTTGGAAAAGCAATATTGATAATAATCCATTCATATATAATTTAGTGATTCCTAAGAACTATGATTCTTCTAAAAAGTATCCATTGTTAGTTTCGTTTAATTTTGACGATTGCAAAACTAATATACCGCAAGATGTAAACCAAATAATGCCTGCAAATTTTTCAAATACATTTTCTTTAGTGTTTTGCGGACTTTATGAACATAAATATGATTTTCTGAATGATACAGATATAACAGATGTTATTATGTATATTATTCAAAATTTTGGTATAGATTCTAGAAAAATTTATTTCTTGGGAGTATGTACTGGAGCAAGCAGAGGATTTTATTTTATTAATAATTATCCCCAAATATTTCAATGTATTATATCTGTATCCGGAATTGTAAATGAAAAGATATCATACATAAACAATACTAATATTACTAATATCTTGAATATTGATGATAATTACATTAATGGTTCAGCTGCAATTACGATGTTTCCTGATGATAATACATATTTATTAAGCGGTTTTGAACATGAGGAGTTTTTTGATTATTTTTGTAATAAAAATTTGCAATATTTTATTGATGAATCTATAGGAGAAGAATTTAAACTTCCTCCAAAAACTTTGTTACAAAAAATTTATAATAACAACTGTTGTATAATTGAAGATAATGAAATTCAAAACGAATTTGAAAAAACTATTATCCAATATATTAAGTATCCAGTAGATACTAATTATAGAAAATATGATTTTCCAGTACTTAAAGATGAACAAAAGATATTTGAAAGGGTGAAAAAATGTAATTTTATTTTACCAGTCAACATCAATAACATTTCAAAAACAAAAGAAAAACTATTAAAATATTTTTGTTTTAGTACAAGTAATAATAACATTAAAATATCGAGAAATCCTTTCAATAGTGAATTATATACAGCAATAATATTTTATGAAGATGAATCAATAATTAAAAAAATTAAAATATTTTTATCTGGAGGTAAAAAATGAAAGTCGCAGAAATTTTGAAAAAGAAGCTATCTGAATTAATAGAGAATGAAATTAATTTTGATGCTAATGAAAATTTATTTGATAAAGGTTTAACTTCAATTCAATTTATACAATTGTTAGCATTTTTGGAGGAAAGTTTTTCAATAAACATTTCCGATGCTGAGTTGATTTTTTCAAACTTGGATACAATAAATAAACTAATAACCGTGATTAATAGCAAAATGCATGAAAATTTATAGAGGTGCAAAATGAGTTTATCATTTAATGATATTTATAAAAAAACAATACAAATATTACTTGAATTATTCCAAATAAAATCTGATTCTGTTAGGCTAGAAACAAAAGTTAGTTCATTGATCAATTCTATACAGATGATTAAATTTGTAGTAGAAATTGAAAAAAGTTTTAATGTTTTTGTTGAAGAAGATTTTTACGAAAGAAAAGAAGATATTGATATTGCATATTTAGTGGAATACATAAACCAAAAGATAGATACATAAAAGAGGAGAAAACCATATGGCTTTGACATTAAATAATACTTTTAATGAAGTTCTTACCGATAATACAGCAAAAAAAATATTAGATGAATATATAGGTGGATTATATGATTTTCCACTTTTCTTTTACGTTGGTTCATATAAAATGTCAGAATTGTTATACAATGGCGTTTTCAATTTCTATGATCTCGGTTTTTCAAAAGAAGAGATAAACAAAATTTATAAAGCAATTTTTATAGATGTTGAAGGAGATGATTTTTGTGAAAATTTTGCCATTAGAAACTAATGTTCCAGTAAAAACACTTCCCAATTATGCACATCCTTTAGGGGTAATGAAAGCTGCAGGTGTTGATATAGATAATTGGATAGCTCAAAATTTAATCAGTATATATAATTTCGCTAATTATTTATGGTTTGATATAGATTATTTTTCTAATTGGGATTGTTTTGAAACAACGTTGATCACATCAAAAGAATTAAGATGGCTACAAAATGGTTTTATTGATTGTATTAGAAATGCTATTGATGATAACTGGTATCTGTCAGTTTTTATTAATGAGATGTATATTCCTTTTTCTGAAGTCTATAAAACATGTAACGTTTATCATGAAATATTTGTAAATGGTTATGATAATGAAAGAAAGATTTTTTATACTGCTGGTTATGATGGTGATTTACAATACAGACAGCATATACTCGCTTATGATGATTTTGAGAAAGCATTTAATGCTGTTCCTCAAAGTGATATAAGAATATTGCTCTATAAAGTAAAAAAAGACTATATGGTTCCACCAATAGATGTTAATGCAGTTGTTGAAAAATTAAAATGTTATTTGTTTTCACAAGGAAAAAGTATCGCCGCTAATAACTTTTATTCTTTTGGAATTTCAACTTATGATGTAATAATAGATGATTTAAAATCTATGCTCAAAGAAAACGGTGATAATATAGTTGTTCGTATATTCCATAAATTTAGGTTGTTGCTTGAGCATAAACAATGTTTGTATAAAACATTATGTTTTATAAGTCCAGATAAAGCTGATTTGTTTTTAAAAATATGTAAAAGAGCAGAAAATATTTTTGTTTTTTTAATAAAATACAACGATTTAAAATCAGAACAAATTAATTTTTTGATTGATAGCTTAATTTTTATGAAAACTTCCGAAAAAAGTATTTTAGAAGAAGTATTGAAAAATTATTAAGATTGGAAATTTATTGAATTTGGAGAATGGTATGAATTTTGAAATAACAAATGAGCAAAAAAACATGATAAATGAGGTTGAATGTTTTTTTAAAAATGAACTTAATACTGATACAGAAGAATTTTCTAAGAGAAATTGGTTGAAATGTGCAGAACTAGGGTTAATATCTATGAATGTGCCTTCTGAATATGGTGGAATGGACTGTGATTATCTAACATGTGCACTCCTCTTAGAGACTTTAGGCTATGCATGCAAAGATAATGGCTTTATATTTGCTATTACAAATCATCTTTGGGTTTGTCAAGAATTGATAAAAGTATTCGGGAGTGACACTTCAAAACAAAAGTATTTGTCAAGTATGGCATCTGGAGAAAAAATAGGATGTTTTGCAATTACGGAAGCGGATGCGGGTTCGGATGTGTTTTCAATGAGCACAAGTGCAATAAAAGTAGATGGTGGTTATTTGTTAAATGGGAATAAAATGTTCATATCAAATGCACCGATAGCAGATGTGTTTATAGTAATTGCAAAGGATGTGTCTAAAGAGAATTCTTATATTGCATTGATTGTTGATAACAACAGTTCTGGATTTTCAGTAGGAAAAACAATTGAGAAAATGGGATTAACTTCATGCCCAATGGGCGAAGTTATATTTAATAATGTTTTTGTACCAACACATAATGTCTTATACTATCCAGGCAAGGGTAAAAAAGTTGCTGATTATGCATTGAAAACAGAAAGAATTTTTGAATTTGCTAGCCATATAGGAGTTATGCGTAGAATAACAGAACAGTGTATTAAATATGTTAATGAACGTGAGCAATTTGGAAAAAAAATCAAGGAATTCCAGTCTGTTTCAAGCAAAATTGCAGATATGAAAGTTCGTTATGAAACTGCGAAATTGTTGCTTTACAAAACAGCTTGGTTAGTAGATAAAGGAAAAAATGCTTTTAATTTTGCTGCTATGTTAAAACTATTTGTAAGTGAAGGATATGTAAAAACTTGTTTGGATGCATTGCAAATCCATGGAGCATATGGGTATACGAAAGAATATTCATGTGAAAAAGACGTTAGAGATGCATTAGCATCAACAATATATTCAGGAACATCTGAAACCATGCGAAATGTTATTTTTTCGCTGACAGATTTATTTTGAGGTTGAGATGGAAATTGCTATTTGTTTAAAACCGGTAAAGTCAAGTATCGTTTTTAAGGATTCAAAACACGAATACATGATTAATCCGTATGATCTTTTTTCACTTGAATTAATAAAGAAAGTAATATCACGGGAACCATTAAATGTTACAGCAATACTTATGGGTAGGTTGGATACAAGAATTATTTCGCAAATTAAATTGTATGGTATTAACCGTATAATTTATGCTAATGATAATTGTTTTTCTGGTTCAGATACCTTTGCTACATCATATGTTCTTTGTTCTATAATTAAGTCAAACCAGTTTGATTACATAATTTGCGGAAAAAAAGCCGTTGATGGTGAAACAGGTCATATTGCTCCGTCATTAGCTCGAAGATTAGACTATAACTATCTATCAGAAGTGCAAGATTTGGATGTTATTAATGGTGATTTATGTTGCATTATTCAAGATGGGAATAAAATAATTACTTACAAAGTTGAAGCTTCTACAGTTATTGAAACTTCAAGTTTATTAATTAAAGAAGTGCCTTTGTCATTATTCCACATTAAAAACATACAAAATGTTTCTTATGAGTTGATTACTAGTAATGATTTGAGTATAGAAAAGCAATATTGTGGATTAAGTGGTTCTAAAACTAAAGTTATTGGAATGCACAAAATTGAACACAAATGTAACAGAGAACGCAGAGTATTAAATATAGATAATGAAGAACATTGTCAAATTATATTAAAAGTATTAACTGGAGAATATAATGAATTATGATATTTTAAAAAGGCAAATATTTGTTATTTTAGATTTAAATAAAGATTATGAATTTAATATTCAATTATTAAATGCCGCAAATATAGTAGCAAAAGAGTTAAAAAAGACAATTATTGGTTATGCAATTGGTTATGAAAAAAATGAGTATCTTTTATTTCAGGAGCATGGCTTGAGATATATTATAGTCAGTAACAAATATGTACAATTATCAAATCTAGTAGATAGTTGCGCCTCATCAATTAGAATATATGAACCTGAATTAATTATAGCTTGTGATTCAAAACCAAATAAAGAGTTGCTTGTTCAAATAGCAACTAGTATAGAATGTGGCATTGTTGCAGATTGTATATCAATACAAATTATAGATGAACATATTGTGTTTTCTAGAACAGCGATTAATGAGTCACTTGTTGCGGATATACAATGTACAAATTCCAAGTATGCAGCTTGTACCATAAAAAAGGGATACTTTAAAGAAAAAGTTGATTTTAAATTGAACCCTTTAACTGTAATTCCTTCAAATTACACATATAAAGATGATATTGATTTTAAGACCAAACTTAAAGAAGACCAAATCCCTATATTGAAAGAAATCAAACTGAATTCGCGAGTCGTTATAGGGGTTGGAAGAGGTGCTATAAATAATTTAACGCAAATTCGGAAATTAGCTGGATTGATAAATGCAGACATTGGTTCTACCAGAGCACTAGTCGATTGTAATATGTTCAGCAACAAATTACAAATAGGTCAATCAGGACATTCGATAGCTCCAGATTTGTACATTGCTTTAGGTGTTTCAGGTGCATCTCAACATATTGTTGGTATTTTAGATTCAAAAACAATTATTGCTGTAAATACAGATAAAAATGCCCCGATATTTCAATTTGCAGATTATATCATAAATGAAGATGTAAAAGTGTTTGTCGACAAAATAATAAAAAGAATAGAGGGATAAAACATGGATGACATAGAGAAGATTTTATTAAATTATATTAATCGCTCAAATGCTACAAAAAAAATAGAAGCAGACGATGATTTATTTGAAACAGGAATAGTACATTCTCTGTTCGCAATGCAACTAATTTTATTTATTGAAAAAGAATTCGATGTTGAAATCGATGATGAGGAGCTAGATTTTGATAAAATAAAAACTATTAATGATATTGTTGATTTGGTTAGTAAAAAATTATGATTATTTAAGATGAATATTTTTATGTTGGAGGATGATACAAATGCAAACAATTGGCATTATTGGTGCAGGAAATATTGGGGCAAGTTTAACACATAATTTAATTTTGTATAATAAAAAAGTTGTATTATTTGATATTTCGCTTGATGCTTTAGAAAATGCAAAAAACAAAATTAAAGAAGATATTAGATTTTCGCATATGTACTTAAAGAAAGAAAAGAATTATCCTGCTAGTTTAATTGAATTAGTTAAATTCACCTCGGATATTAACGATTTGAAAAGTTGTTCATTTATTGTTGAGAATGTTACTGAAGATTGGAAAATAAAAAAAGATGTTTATCAACAATTAGACAAGATTTGTGATAACAACGTGATATTAGGAGCGAATACTTCATGTATATCAATTACAAAACTTGGAAATATTACATCACGCCCAGACAAAGTTGTTGGAATGCATTTTATGAATCCTGTTTATTTAAAATCTGTTGTTGAAGTAATCAAAGGTTTTCATACATCTCAAGAAACAATTGACATAGCAAACGATTTTCTTGAAGAGTTTGGAAAAACATCAATTGTTGTACATGATTTTCCAGGATTTGTTTCTAATAGAATATCGCATCTGTTTATGAACGAAGCAATTTTTGTTCTTCAGGATTCAGTGGCAAGTGCAGAAAAAATTGATTCGATATTTAAAAAATGCTTTGGACATAAGATGGGACCTCTTGAAACAGCTGATTTAATAGGATTAGATACTGTATATAACTCATTATTAGTATTATATGATAGTTATAAGGATTCAAAATACAGACCGGCTCCATTACTAGAAAAAATGGTTAACGCTGGTGTGTTGGGAGTAAAAACAGGTGAAGGTTTTTACAAATATTAACTTGAGTCGAATAATTGTTTAGGAGTAATATATTATGAAAAATATAGTTTTTTTATACCCTGGTTCAGCATCTCAATATGTTGGAATGGGGGAAAAACTTTATAACAGATATAGTATTGCAAAAAATATATATGACGAGGCTAGTGATATTTTAAATAAAGATATGAAAAAACTCTGTTTTAATAGTTCTATTGTTAAGTTAAATAAAATTGAAAATGTATTACCTGCTATTTTTACAACAAGTGTTGCGTATAGTATGGTTTTGGTTTATGAGTATGGTATAATTCCTTATTTTGTTGCGGGGCATAGTTTAGGAGAATACTCTGCATTGGCATGTTCAGGTGCCTTGTCGTTTTCTGATGCACTTCAAATGGTACAATATAGAAGTGATCTTGCAAAAGAAGTTTCAAAAGAACAAAATGCAGGGATGTGCATTGTGAATGGAGTAGAATGCAATAAAATTGAAAAAATATGTCTAGAAATATCAAATGAAAAAGAATATATTGAAATTGCTTGCAAGAATTCACATTTTCAAACGATAGTCTCTGGTCATTGTAGTGCAATAGAAAAGTTTATTAAAATCATTTCTGAATACTCAGGAAAAGCAATAGAATTAATTGGAAGTGCACCATATCATAGTATTTTAATGAAGGATGTTGCAAAAAAATTAAGAGACAAGTTATATGATTGCAAAATATCAACACCTAAATGGAAAGTTTTGTCAAATACAACCTGTGATTTTTTTTCTGATAAAAATGATATTGTTAATAATCTATACCTTCAAATGTTTACTCCAATAGATTGGTCAGCAGTTTTAGACAAAGTTTGTATATTGGGAGATATAGTGATCGATATAGGGCCCAATTCAATAAATAAAGATTTATTAATGAATGAGGGATTTAAGAAAACAGTATTTTCGTTTGACTATGATATTCAAGAAATGAAATGTAATGTTGATGAAATAAGAAAACAAAAAAATATGCGGTTAGTGAATTGTGCATTAAAACACATTGCTTCGACACCTAATATTGCACAAGCTTCCATGAATGATATTAATGATATCTTTTTGCAGTTGCAAGCAATGCGAAAAAATGTAAGCGAAGAAAGTGATGATTTTAATTATGAGAAACTACTGAGTCTTTTAAACAACTTGTTGTGTTTAAAAGGTCTACCTGATGAAGAAATCAATACTATTTTAGAACAAACTTTGGTTATTATGAATGGGTGATATTACTATGAATTCAAAAACATTTTACGAAAAGATAAACAATACCGAAAACGTTTTTTCGGATAGTGATTTAATTTATCAGTGTTTTGAAAAACAAGTGTCTAAAAAGCCAAAAAGTATTGCTTTAATATTTAATGAAGAGCAATTGACATATGAAGAAGTAAACAAAAAAGCAAATCAATTGGCACACTTTTTAATGGAACAGGAGGTTAAACCTAGAGATATAGTTGCAATTATATTGGAACGTTCTTTTGAAATGATTATTAGTATTTTAGCAGTTATGAAAGTTGGTGCTGCATATCTTCCCATCGAACCCCATAATCCTGTTGAACGAACGGATTTTTATTTAGAAAATAGCAAAGCCAGTTATATAATAACAAAAGATAATTGTTATACAAATAATAACAATTACAGAATGTTCAATTGGGATAATGCGTACCTGCTTGACAAAATGTCTTTTCAAAATTTGGATAAAATAATAAGTGCAGAAGATCTAGCTTATATTATATACACTTCTGGTTCTACTGGAAAACCAAAGGGAGTAATGATAAAACATGTTTCATTAATTAATAGGCTTAATTGGCATATCAAAAATTTTAAATTAAATGAGAACGACATTTTTTTATTGAAAACATCGTACTCATTCGATGTTTCGGTTTGGGAATTATTGTGTTGGTCTATTGTTGGAGGCAAACTAGTAATATTGGAACCACGACAAGAGAAGAATCCTAGGAAAATTGTTAAAGCAATAGAAAAGTATTCGATAACTATGATTCATTTTGTCCCATCTGTTTTAGAACTTTTTATTGAGTATATAAAAAGTAAGTTTGACTTAAACAGAATTCTATCTTTAAATTATATAGTAACAAGTGGAGAAGAACTTCTTGTGAGAACAGCTGTATCAATAAATAATCTTTTATACAAAAAAAATGGAACAGAACTTTGGAATTTGTATGGTCCGACAGAGGCCACTATTGATGTTACTGCCTATAGATGCTGCGATGTAAAAGAAAACCAAAATAGAATTCCTATCGGATTGCCAATTGATAACATATATTTATATGTGTTAGATGAAAAAATGAATTTATGTAATGTAGGACAAAAAGGTGAGTTATATATTGGTGGCATCGGTGTAGCTCAGGGATATATTAATAATGATGAACTCACAAAAGACAGATTCATTGATAATCCTTTTGGACAAGGCGGGATAATTTATAAAACAGGCGACTGTGTTGCTTGGAATTCAAATGGTGAACTAGAGTTTTTTGGTCGATTAGATTCTCAAATAAAATTAAGAGGATTACGTATAGAATTAGGAGAAATAGATAAAACAATTATGACATACAACGATGTTTGCAAAGCTATAACAATACTTGATAATAGAAATGATAAAAATAGTTTACTAGTTGCTTTTATCAAATCTGAAAGGTCAATAAATACAAATGATTTAATAGCGTATTTGGAAAAAAAAATACCAAAATATATGATTCCTTCGAAGTTTATATATATCAATGAAATACCAACTACCGTTAACGGAAAAATAGATAGAAACACATTATTAAATTCTATCAATTAAAAGTATTTTGGTTTGTTAATCTATAATATGCTTATGAAAAGGGGTCGTATTATGAAAAAAACAAAAAACAACTGTTTTCATTTGTTGTTCGAAAAACAAATGTTAGAGACACCAGATAAACCTGCTGTTATTTATAATAAAAATGTTTTGACATACCGTGAATTGAATAACAAAGCTAATTCTTTAGCATCAAAATTAAGGGCATTAGGAGTAAAAAAAGGTGACAGAGTAGTAATATTATGCAATAGAAATACAGATTTTTTTGTAACAATTTTATCTGTGTCGAAACTTGGAGCTGTTTATGTTCCAATTGATACAAGTTATCCACTTCGGCGAATTGAGTATATTATTGAAGATTCAAATTCAAAATATATCATCTCTAATAATGATGATTTATTTGAAAAAGGATTACAAAATAGGAATAATTGCCGTGTTTTTGATCTAAGAGAATTTTCTTTTGATGAGCAGTCAAGTTTTGTTAACAATGATGTGTTATTATCTGATATTTTTAGCATTATATATACATCAGGGACAACTGGAAAACCCAAGGGAGTTATAATTACTCACGAAATGCTTTTTTGCTTTGCTAATTTTTGGCGTGAGGAACATAGCATACAAAGCAATGAAAAAATTTTACAATTTGCTAGCTTTTCATTTGCTGTTCATTTTCTTGAAGTGACAATGGCTTTTTTTGTTGGAGCCACATTGTATATTGCTTCGGAAGAAAATAGAAAGAATGTAGCTACTTTGGATAATTTCATTAAAAAGAGCAATATTACCATAGCTATTTTGCCACCACAATTATCATACGAATTAGACACTAAGAATTTTTCAATGGTTTTTACTATTGGTTCGGCAACACATCATGATATAGTAAAAAAGAATATATTATTTCACGATTATATTAATCTCTATGGATGTACGGAGGCACCGCTTATTTCATATTGGAAATGCAAAAAAGGAGAAGAAGTTCCCAAGAAAATTCCTATTGGAAAACAAATGTCTGGCAGAAAAGTTTATATATTCAATGAACGTAAATTATGCGATTATAATGAAAAAGGTGATATTTACATTAGTGGCTTTGGAATTACTCCAGGCTATATTAGCAGTAAAAAATTAAATCGTGAAAAATTTGTTACAGATTTAATTTGTGGTGAAGTGTTATATAAAACAGGTGATATAGGCTCTTATAATGATGAGGGAAATCTAATGATACATGGTAGAACAGAGGAGCAATTTTCTGTTAATGGATTTAGAATAAGTGCCAAAGAAATAGAGGATGCAATGAATTTGCATCCTGATATCGATGAAGCAGTAGTTAGTCTTTTGAAACAAGGAAAAAACGAGGTCTTGTGTGGTTTTTATATGGCTAATGCTGATATACAACAGGAAAACTTAAAAAAATCACTCGAAGAAATTTTGCCTTACTATATGATTCCGAGATTATTTTATCCAGTAAGTAATTTTAATAGAAATATTAATGGTAAAATTGATAGAAAAAAACTTCCAAAACTTAAACAAATAATCCAAAATAATTATCAAAAGCCTTGTAATAACGAAGAAATAGTGATTGCATCTATTTTTGAAGATATTTTATCTTTGGAGTGTGTCGGGAGGAACAATGACTTTTTCGAAATCGGTGGGAATTCTATAAATGTGTTACAGGTATTAAATGCAATTTCTGAAAAATATCATATCAATATTGGAATTTCTGATTTTTATAATAATTCTTCAGTTCAAAAATTATCTAAACTTGTACAAACCGGAAAGGACTATAAGAATATACCAAAACTTGGTAAAACAAGATACCATATGTCACCTATTCAAAAAGGGTTATATATTGATAATATAATTTCGCAAGATAATCTTTCTTATAATAATCCACGTTGCTATAAACTTCGTGGAAATATAGACATAAATAGGCTAATTTATTCTATAAATATGTTATTAAAGCATCATGAAATTCTAAGAAGTAGATTTTCAATTTGGAATGGTGAATATGTACAAACAGTTGAAAATGAATTCAATTTTGAAATTCCGATTGTTGATTTTAATGGAGATATAGAATCCCATATTAGTCAATTTGTACAGCCTTTCGATATATCAAACGAATACGGATTTAGGGCAAAGATAGTAAAATCTAAAAATGAGTGTTGGCTATTGTTAGATTTTCACCATATTATATTTGATGGAAGAAGTGAAAATATAATAAAAAAAGCACTGTCAATATTATATAGCGAGGATAATTATTCCTATGCTCAAATTCAATACGGTGATTTTTCTGAATGGTATTTATCACAAAATTTTAGTGCTCAAAGGCATTATTGGCAGAGTACTTTAAAAGATGCAAAGTTTAATACTAATTTATTTAAAGACATTGAAAAAGAGTCTAAAAAAAATGAATCAGGAAAAACATTAAAATTTATTTTAGAAAATGAATTTGTTAAGAAAATAAAACAATTTAGTTTATATTATAATTTGACAGAATATACGACTTTGATAGGAGCTCTCATATTATTATTATATACTCGTACAAAAGAAAGTAATATCTGTGTTGGTACTCCTATTTCATTGAGGCGAAACAATGATTTGAACAAGGTAATAGGACCACTTATTAATACTATTATTGTTCACTCTATAATAGACAAGAATATTTTACTGGAGGACTTTTTAACTAAAGATTTAAAACATACAATTATAAAAAGTATTGATAATGGCGAGTATCCTTTTCCAAATTTATTACGTGATTTTGCTGATAGTCGCGTAATAAATAAAAATCCATTTTTTGATATCATGTTTATTTTTCAAAATAATTCTGAAGAAAGCTTAAATTTTCAGGATGTGTTAGTTGAAGAAGTTGATGTGAAGAAAAAAGGTACAAAATTTGATTTAACCATAAATGTAATTCCAAAAAATAATAGTTATCATGTGGAATGTGAGTTCAACACGGAAATCTACTCTGATAAAACTATAACAGATTTTATGCAAGACTATGAAACGATATTATATAGTATGCTCATAAATCCTAAACAAAAAATATGCGATTTGAAAATTGATTGTAACGATAAACATCTCATTAATAATTTTGAAACATACAACATTATTAATAGAACTGATTTAAATTATGATAATAAAATTAATGTCATACAGTTATTCAAAGATTCAGTCAATTTAAATGAGAACAAAATTGCATTGCAATTTCTTGATTTTAAATATACATATAAAGAACTTCTACGTCTAGTAAATATTTTTGCGGCGTCTCTATCCTCTTGTGGGGTTGCTAAAGGTGATAGAGTTGCTTTATTGATAGAAAGGAGTCCGAATAGCATTATTGCTATGTTTGCAGTTCTCATGTTAGGTGCAATTTATATTCCAATTGATGTGGATTTTCCTAAAGAGCGAATTATGTACATGATAAATGATAGCAATGCTAAAATGGTTATTGTATCAGCAAAAACACTTGAAACCTTTACGGAAATTAAAGAACATGTGAATGTTTTCAATGTAAATAGTGATATTAATAATCAAATTAATGTAATCGATGAATTAACAGAATTTGATTCAAGTGAGCTTGCTTATATCATTTATACATCTGGTAGTACAGGAAAGCCAAAAGGTGTGAAAATCAATCATCATAATATTGTTAATTTTATACTAGGGATGAATAATAAAACTCACATAGGTGAAAACGAATCAATCATCGCAATGACTACAATATCTTTTGACATATTTGTTTTGGAAAGTATATTGGCATTAACTCTTGGTCTTACTGTTATATTAACTGATGAATCTTGTCAAAAAAATCCTTTAGCTTTAAAAGAATTAATAGTTCATAGTGCTCCGCAAGTTCTTCAATGTACACCTTCAAGATTAGAATGGCTATCTAAAATAGATCGTGAATTTACTTTCTTGAAATCCGTAAAACTACTATTAATTGGCGGTGATATGCTACCTGAAAAATTATTGTTACAACTAAAAAGATTTTATAATAAATCAATATACAATGTATATGGACCAACCGAAACAACCGTATGGTCAACAGTAAAAGATTTAACTACTGATAATCGTATCTCTGTTGGTAAACCTATATCAAATACACAAATCTATATTATGGATTCGAATAAAAATTTGTTGCCGGCAAATTCTGAAGGGGAATTGTATATTGGTGGAGATGGAGTAAGTTGTGGATACAATAACTTAGAAGAGCAAACATTAGAAAAATTCATCGTTAATCCTTTTGGAAAAGGGTATTTGTATAGAACAGGGGATCTTGCAAAAATAAACGAAAATTTGGACATTGAAATATTAGGAAGAAGTGATTTCCAGGTGAAAATACGAGGCTATCGAGTTGAAATTCAAGAAATTGAAAAACAAATTGAGTCTTTTGAAGCTGTTGATAGAGCTGTAGTTGTACCATATAAACAAGATGAAACTAACGATGATTTAATAGCTTTTGTCGAGTGTAATAAAAAAATACAACAACATGAAATCATTAGTCACTTACGAAGAACTCTTCCGGAATATATGATACCTTCTAAAATCAACTTCCTTCCAGAGATACCATTAACAGCAAACGGTAAAGTCGATAGAAAAAATCTAATTGAGTTGAGCGAAAAGGAATCAACCAAAATTAGCAAAATAATAATTGAAGAAAACGATTCCGTTGAGAAAAATTTGTATAAAATCTGGTGCTCAATCCTTGGGTTATCTTTTTTTGATAAAGATAAAAGTTTCTTTGAAATTGGCGGCAATTCATTTTTGATTGTTTTGCTCTACAATGAGATAGAAAAATTTTATCCTAATACAATTAGTATCACAGATGTTTTTAAATATTACACATTTAATAGTATGTTAGCTTTTATAAATCAAAAGTCAAATAGAATATCATACAAAGATTCTCCAAAAACAATTGATACTATTGTTTCAATGTTCGAAAATGAAAGAATTGATATAAGTGAAGCAATTAAAATAATTGAAGATAATTAATATAGGTGTTTAAAATGAAAGAATTATACAGTTATATTTTAAAAGGTATAAAAAATGGGGATCTCACAAGAGATGAGGGTATTGAACTTATAGATAAAGTTAAGTATCTATCGGACAATAACGAATTTGCAATAATTGGAATGTCTGGAATATTTCCTCAAGCAAATGATATAGAAGAATTTTGGGATAATTTAAAAAAACAAAAATGCAGTATTAGAAAAATGCCCCAATATAGAATCAACCAATTAAAAGGTATGGTTGAAAGTATTGATTTTGATAAAATGAAAATAGCGGGATACTTAGAGTATACAGATGCTTTTGACTATGACTTTTTTAATATTTCCCCTAAAGAAGCTGTTACAATGGATCCTCTTCATCGTATTATTATGCAAAGTGTCATCCATGTATTTGAAGATGCTGGCATATCATTAGATGATATTTACGGTAGCAATACAGGGATTTTCATCGGAAATAGTTCTGATTTTGGAACAGAATATCGAAACATATTGCTGAACAGTGAGCCTTTAGAAAATTTTGCTGCTACTGGTAACATTCACACTATGATTTATGGTAGAATTGCTCATTTCTTAAATTTATCTGGACCAGCTATGATAATTGATACTGCGTGTTCTTCATTTTTATCTGCATTACATATTGCTATGAACAATATACAACAGGGATTGTGCAATATGGCAATTGTTGCTTCTGCTAAAATAGCCTCTCCTTATCATATTGCTTCTGAGATTTTTTTGGGGGTAGAATCACCAAATGGAATTTGTAAACCTTTCAACAATAATACAGAAGGCATCGCAAATGGAGAAGGTGCTGGGTGTATTTTGATAAAGCCATTAAAAAAGGCTATTGACGATAATGATAGAATACACGCTATTATAAAAGGACATTCAATAAATCAAGATGGCAAAACAATTAGTTTAGCAGCTCCAAATCCCGAGGCTCAGAAGAACTTGCTAATTAATGCGTGTCGCAATGCAAATATTTCAATAGAGGAAATATCTTATATCGAAACGCATGGAACGGGTACAAAGCTAGGTGATAATATAGAACTTCAGGGAATAAAAAATGCATTTGAAACTGAAACGCAAAAGAAACAATTCTGTGGAATAGGTTCCGTTAAATCTAATATAGGACATTTAGATTGTGCATCCGGAGTTGTCTCTGTTATTAAGTGTATTCTTCAAATGAAAAACAAATTAATAGTTCCTAGTTTGTTTTTTGATGAACCTAACCAAAATTTTAAGTTTCATGATTCACCAATTTATGTTGTGGATCGTGTTAGAGAATGGAATATACAAGAGGGGAAAAAACGAATTTGTGCTATTAATTCTTTTAGTGTTTCTGGAACTAACAATTGTATTATTCTTCAAGAATATGAAAAAGATACAAGAATTAAAAGCGATGAAGAAGATTACAATATCTTAGTTCTGTCTGCAAGAAGTGAAGAAACATTGCGAGTTCTTGTACATAAGTATAAGAAATTCATAGAAAAAAGTACTAGTCCTATACAAGATATTTGTTTTACCGCAAGTAGTGGTAGAAAGCATTATGAATATAGAATAGCATTCGTTTTTGACAACAGAGAAGAATTACATAAACAAATATCTTATCCTTATGAATCTATTGACAAATGCAAAGGTGTTTTTATTGGGATACATAAAGTTGGTATTAATAATAGTGTAAGTGATAGCCATAAAAAAAGCTACCATGAAATTAAAGTATTATCCGAAAAAGCAGATGAAATTGTTGAGAAAAAAAAGAGTGAGAACTATATAATTACTATAAATGACAATTATAATTTAGCAAAACTATATGTTGAAGGTGCAAATATCAATTGGGATGCATTTTACAATGGTAAATGCAATAAAGTTTCACTTCCACTATATCCTTTTTTAGAAAAACATTTATGGAGTGAAATAAAAGGAGTTGAACAAAATACACAGTATAATGTTAGTGAATTAGAAGATTCAGGCAGTAAAGAGAATATAACATCGATTGAAATCTGTATTAGGAATATATGGATTAAATTATTAGGATTAAAGAACATTCCCCTCAATAGTAGTTTTTTTAATTTAGGTGGAAATTCTTTATTAGCTATTAAATTTGAAATTGAAATGCAAAAAAAAGGATTTCCTATTACTTTTGATATCTTAAAAAAATATGATACGATTGAGAGTTTATCAGATTATTTAAAATCGAGTAAATATAACAGTCTCATAACAAAAAAGGAAAAGGTGATATCGGATATTGAACCTTTTAATGATGTTTATTTTAAAGATTGCTTTTACAATTCCTTTTTCCCAATATTGCATTTAATGAAAAAGAACAATTTGGCTTTTTTAGTTACTTGGATACAATTGTATGAAATTGTTGATAACGGTATTACTGCAGTTTATAAGGATTTAAAAACATTTGATAAAATTTGTCAAGATATTGGTTTGAAGTTTACTATGCGAAACAATTCAGAAGATATAATTAAATATATAAAAGATTGCTTAGATAAAAGTCAACCAGTTATAGTATATGTGGATTGTTATCAAGAATCAATAAGAGAAGAAACATATCAAAAAATACATTGGCCACATACATGGCTCGTATATGGTTATAGTGACGAAAAGAACATTTTTAATATTATCGAACACATGAATAAGGATAATTTAAACTATGGCGAATATGAAATTGGATACAGTGATATGGAAGCTTGCCATAGAAGTTATTTGGATAATTTTAATCTAAATCTAAAAAAACCGACTATATATTCATTTTGTATTAATGAACAATATACGGCACCTCAAATTGACTATAAGGAAGTGTTTTTAGAAAATGTTTGTTCAAATATTGAGAAAATCCAAGAAAGTTTGGATGAATTTGAACAATATTCAGATGTTTTTGACAAACATTTAGACAGCGAGTTGGAATTTATGAAAAACATAGATAAAAAAATATCTTTATATAACAATATAATCAATCTAAAAAAAGTAGATTTGTACAGGCTTGAAAAATTATGTGTTTCCGAAAAAACAATATCTACTATTAAAGAAATTATAACGTTATGGGAAAAAATTCGTAGAATTAGTTTAAAATGTTATTACTTAAATGAATATTGTAAAACTTTGGTAATCACTTTAAAAGGAGTGACAAAAAAAATAGTAGCTTTAGAAAAAATACTAATTCAGCAGAAATACAGTTAATTTATTTAATGGAGGTTATTATATGTATAATTCAAATTTTTGTGATGTTTATTATAACGAAAAATTTAATGTTGTTTTCGTAAAGTGGAAGAAGTTCTGTTCATTTGATGAATATAGAAAACCGTTGTTACATGCGTTAGAAATTATACAGCAACATGATGGTTGTGATTATGTTGCAGACACTCGTGAGGGGTTTGAGAATCATCCAGATGATACAAAATGGGTTGCAGAATACTTTATTCCTAAAATAGTTGATGCTGGTTGTAAGTGTATATATTTTATTATTGATAAAGACAACAACTTAAAAGATGAACTCGAAGGTCAAGAAAATGAATCATCCGATAAAATTGCATTTAAATATATTTATGAATTACAAGATATAAATCAAAAAACGAATCTTAATTATAAGAGGAAGAATATGAATAATTGTTATAAAACATTTGATTCTATTAATGCCAACAACTTAAAAATTCTTGATAAGTTTTTTGAGGAAGTAGCAGAAAAATATGGAGCGGAATACTATCACATTCCAGCAATGATTGATGCAGATGTTTTGAAGAAATGTGGTTATTTATCATCGTTTCCTCACCATTTAACATTAGCTTCATACATTGATCCGAAACGATATGATGAACTTGCAATTGATGGTAAGATGGATGCATCTTATGTTTGTAATAGTAATATGTATTTTACACCATCGGCTTGTTTGCATTTTTATCCTATGTTGGAAGGTAAAAAAATTGATAAAAAAGTTATAACAACTCGAGCTAGAGTTTATCGTTATGAAGAGAATCAATTTGATGGTAATTGTAGGTTGTGGGACTTTACAGTTAGAGAAATAGTTTTTGTTGGCGAAAATAAATTTGTGATTGAAAGCTTAAAAAAATTTGAAGAATTAACAATGAAACTCATTGAGAAAATCGGATTGGTTGGTTCAATTGTTCGTTCGCATGATTATTTCTATCCAAGCGCTCAAAATAATTTCAAAAGCAGATTGCAGCTTTCTAATTCCTTAAAAAATGAATTAAGGGTTACTATTAATCAAAAGGAAGTCGCAATAGCATCATTTAATATGCATGGATACCATTTTAGTAAACCTTTTAATTTTGATAATAGTGGAACTACTGTTTCTGGATGTGTGGGATATGGGTTAGAAAGGTGGATTGCTGCTTTGTCTGATTGTGGCATTATATTAAATTATGAAGAATTGAAAGACTTGATATGATTAAACTATTACTATTTTAAGTTAAATAATGATAAGAATATAATTATATAAAAGTTACTAAAATAAAAATGTTGAACAAAAAATAATAAAAAACTGACAAACAGAATAAACAAACAAAAATTTAAAGTTAATTAAAAAAACACCTAATTTTGTGATTTTCCGTGTCGTAAATGTTTGTGTTGAAAAGTATTCGGTATCCCCATCAGCATTACGCATAAGACTTATCAAATGCGAGTATATCAATCAAATATTATAAAAGAATTGGTCGGATATATGAAACAGAAAGGCGGATGGGGGTTATGATTGCACTAATAAAAATCCAAAAAGTAAGGGTAATTGTATGACAGCTGAAAAGGAAAAACTGATAGCCTTATCATTGTTGGAATGTGAAGGCTTGAAATTAAGAACAGTTAGGTGTCCGAATTGCGAAAGTATTATAGATGGAGTTTATAGAAATGCAACAGAACATCATAGATATAAATGTCAAAAATGCAAAGCCGAAACAACCATTAATCTTAAATATTTCAAATGGAAACAAATTTGTAACCAGACAAGGAATCTAAAAAGAAGGTACAGAATTTAAAATGTAATATATAACTTGGTAGCATGTAAGCACATCAATATTTATTGACTACCCTAGCACCATCACCTTCATAATCATTATGTATTAAACTCGGTTTCTTTTATGGACGGGAAGAATTACTACGATAATAATGAAATATATGCAAAATTAAAAAATTTTCTGATGACCTTTGCCGTGAATATGGATTGTCTGTTATTGAAAATTCTAAAATGTAAAGATATAAAGTTATGATTATATATGTCAGAAAAGAACTGCTAGTGGACTAAAGAGGCAATCATTAAAAGAGATATTGATGATTGTATTTTAAAAACCACGATATATCTTTAACTTTAATCGTAAGTACCCAACAATTTCACACCCTAATTTTGAAAGACCGAGAAAATTAAATACTCTCGGTAAAGGTTATACAGTAGAAGATGTCAAAGTGGCAATGATGGAAATTTGCTTATTTTATCGACAAAATTGCACAACAATCCAAATATGTAGTGTAAAAATGAGTAGAAAGTAACAAAACATTTTAAGTTTAGATTAACAAAATCTGGTAATAAAGAAAACCAAAAAATTTAATATATAAAACAGAAGCAACCGAAAGAATTAATGGATTTAATCCGTTAATTTCTTTCGGATTATTTTTTTGATACAAAATAACCAATGTAGCAGTTAGTTCGTATACTGTTATTGTCTATACAAATGCTTGTGTTTATATTTTAATGATTTACTGGCTTTGCTCTTCAAGAGCATCGGGTGTAACAAACTGCACCTTTTTGAGAATAAAGGAAATGGATGTATATAATACATTTAATAAATTAATGTTAAAACTGAAAGATAATAGGGAAGATATTATTTTATCAACAATAAAATATATAAAAAGTATGCAAGAAAAATCAAGCGAAAGTCAGCAGAAAATATTTGAAATAGACAAGCTGATTGCCGACTTAACTGCACAGAATCATACGCTTGCTAAATTTCATACAAAAGGTATTTTAGACAGTATTTCATATACAGAGCAGTCATCTGCGGTAAGTGACAAGATTATGAATTTAAGAATTGAAAGACGCAGAATTCTTAATGAAAGTGAAGAACATGAAAGGATTGAGAATCTGAAACATCTTGATACTCTGCTTGAAGAATATAATCCCACAAACGAATTTGACGAAGAACTGTTCAGTGAGATTGTGAAAAGTATTACATTATCAAGCAACACCGAATTGAATTTTACTCTGCTAGGAGGATTGAATTTTAAGGAAATGGTGGTATAGCATATTGGAAATTAAAAATAGAAGTATTATTTATGGTTATAAGTTTGAGAATGGCAGAATCGTTGTGGATAACACAGAAGCGAAAATTGTAAACCAAAAAGGTTATGGCACAGAAAACAGTCAGGTACATAGCACCGACAATAACGGCACAATCAAATGCAAGGAATCCATACCTGCAAGAGAAAGTAGCAGCATACTGCCGTGTATCGACAAAGCAGGATGAACAGCTTAACAGCTATGAGGTGCAGAAACAGTATTATACCGAAAAAATTAACAGTGAACCAAAATGGTGTTTGGCAGGGATATATGCCGATAAGGGTATAACAGGTACAAGCACAAAAAATCGTAATGAATTCAATAAAATGATTCGTGATTGTAAGAAAGGCAAGATTGACAGAATCATTACCAAGTCCATATCAAGATTTGCACGAAATACTCTTGACTGCCTTAAATATGTTCGTATGCTCAAAGAAATAAATGTTGATATATTCTTTGAAGAACAAGGACTGCACAGTACCGATCCCGGTGCGGAATTTTACATCACTATTTACGGAAGCATTGCACAAAGTGAATCCGAAAACATAAGCGCAAATGTGCGCTGGGGTAAGGAACAAGCAGCAAAAGAAGGTAAAGTAATTTTCTCATACCAAAGTTTTTTAGGATATAGACAAGGATCTGACGGACAGCCCGAAATTGTTCAAGAGGAAGCAGAAATTATTAAAATCATATATAATCGATTCCTTAAGGGTGATAGTCTAAAGACTATTGCTGATTCCTTAACATCGCAAAATATTCCTACACCTATGAAAAAAGAAAACTGGTCAAGCAGTACAATTAAATCAATATTATCAAACGAAAAGTATATGGGTGATGCGCTGATAAATAAAACATATACAGTTGATTTTTTAAGTAAAAAAGTTAAAACGAACAATGGTGAAAGACCAAAGTATTATGTTGAAAACAATCATCCTGCAATTATTGACAAGAATACTTTTAATAAGGTTCAGGAAGAACTGGCAAGACGTTCAGGCAAACGAAAAGTAAAATTTGTCGGAACAAAAACCGAACAAGGCAAATATTCAAGTAAATATGCTTTAACTGAACTGTTAATTTGCGGTGAGTGTGGTACACCCTATAGGCGCTGCACTTGGACCACAAGAGAAAAAGCAAAAAAGATTGTTTGGAGATGCATCAGCAGACTTGATTATGGCAAAAAATATTGCAAGCACTCACCAAGTATTGAGGAATCAGTTTTACAGAATGCTATTATGGATGCCATATTGAAAATGGCAAAAGAAAATGCAGATGTACTAAAAACATTAAAATCCCATATTGCTATGGGATTGAATGCAGACAGTATTAACGATAACAGTATTGAACTGCAAATCAGAATTACTGAGATTGAAAAAGAGTTTTCTAAACTAATCAATAGTACAAATACTGAAAATGCAGATGACAATAACCGTGAATCGTTAATGGAAACACTGCTTACTGAAAAAATTCAGTTAAAGAAACAGCTTGACGAAATTGAAGCCTTAAAGAAAAGCGAGCAATTAACTAAGTCAAGACTTGATGATATTTATTCAACAATTGATTTACTCCGAAATCATCCGATTATTTATGACGACCAAATTATCAGAGAAATATTGGAATGTGTAGTGGTTGAATCTAAAGATAAAATCAAGGTCGTTTTTAAGGGCGGTGTTGAAATAGAAGTTGGATTATAAATAAAATTAATGAGAATTTGTTGACTTTGGATTTAAATACAAAAAGTGCAAATTGTTTATGAAACTGAAAGTTTTTAAACTTTTTGTGTTACCTTTTGACATTTTCAATACTATATATATGAAAAGAAAAATTTTGTTGTTTTTCTTTGTCAAGACCTAAAAATGATACATTTTTGTCGAAAAAATGTGCAGTTTTGCATTTATGGTAGACAAGATTAATAAATATGCTATTTTTAAATAAAAAGAAATGATATAGAAATATACTCAATATTTATTGAAATGAGTATTTTTGTTTTCATAATATATGTGTTTTACTATAAGAAAAGGAGAAAATAATATTATGATTGAAAAGACTATTAATTCTATTGATGAACTTCTTGATTTCGTAAAGTTATTAAATGAAAAGCATAATCAAAGATTATGGTTTCGTGGTGTATCAGATGAATCATGGCACTTGATACCATCAGCTCAAAGAAATCAGAAACGTATTGAGGCGGAAAGATATATAACCAATGACTTTTACATAAGAGCTAAACAGGTTTTGGATAAATCACCGGAAAAGAAAAATTACGCTGCGTGGGTATCAATACTGCAACATTATGGATTACCTACAAGAATGCTTGATTGGAGCAGTTCACCGCTGATTGCAGCATTTTTTGCTGTTGAAAAATACAATATGTTTCCAGATATAAATGCTTGTATTTGGGTTTTAGCACCAGGATTACTTAATGAGAAGGAAGGATTTGATAACTGTATTTATCCAGTTGATGCAGATACAGCACAAAATATGTTGCTTCCAGCTTTTAAGGAAAATGGGGAGGTTGAGGAGCTTAAAGATAAAATTATTGCATGCCACTCAACAGAGAATAATTTGAGAATGTATTCTCAGCAAGCGAATTTTACAATACATAATTCTTTGAAAAGACTTGAGGATATTTGCGATTCAAATATGCTTTATAAAATCATTATCCCTTCTTCTGCATGCAAGAATTTTTATGCTAGTTTAGAAATATTTGGAATAACAGAGAGTTATGTGTATCCGGATTTAGATCATATTTCTCATGATTTAAAAAGAATTTATAATATAGAAAGCGATAGTTTTAATTAAAGATATGACTATTGTTATTTAAATTTTTTAGGTTTGGATAGCAGTAGTCATTTTGTTTTAATAGTTATATTTTAAAAAAATGCTTTGTGTATGAAAGAAAAAAATAATGGATAAGAATATTAAATATTTTATTTATATAGATGTTGAAGGCATAAATAGTATTTATTGTCAGTGCCCTAATTCAACTATTCCCACTAAAACAGTTACCACTAATTATGTTGGTGGAACAGTAGATGCTAGCATTGATGCAACTGCATTAAGGATATTATCGGCAAGTGTTGAATCGAAAGTAGATGCTAAATACAAAATTCAGGAAGAAAAGCAAGAGAAAATAAGCGTAGAAAATAAAATTGAATCAATAATAAATCATATAAGTGGTGGAAGGATTGAAATATTATATGATATTTTGAAAAACAACAATAGTTTTTCTGATGATTTAATTGTTTGCAAATCAATATTTCGTTTTATTCAGGCTTATGATGAAGATAATGAACAATATGTTTTACAATCAGATATTGCTAAAAATTCTCTTAAATATAAGAATCTTTCATTTAATTTTTGTGCAACTCCTCATTTGCAAAATTATTCCGATAATATAGATGTTCTAAAATACGCTTTAGAAGATGGAGAATATTATGTTGATATGTTTTTTAGTGGATCCAAAATGACACGAGGTGTACGACACTTGACAAATAATATTAAATATGGAAAAGATTTTATTATGTGTGTACTTGGTGAAATAACATCGGAAGGACACGGAATTTATTGCCTTAAACCATATGCTATTTGGAGAATGACTGATAGAAATACGTAATTCGCGATAATTAAATTGATCAACAAACCCACTATAATTAACTCACATAATAAATATAGTATAATTTTTATGATTTATTTATAAAGGAGATAATATGAGTGAAATAAAAAAAAGAGGTTATTGCATAGAGGTTAATACAACTAGTCTAATTGTTAACTTTACTAAAATCGCATTATCATTAGCAACTGCGATTTCGACAGGCGATACAATCACTATTTCGGGAGCTATTTCCCCATTTTTAGATATATTTACATGTGTTGAAATTAAAAGTTCTAAAGAAAAAACTATTTACGAATATATATATAACAGTTTAAAAAAAGCAACAATAGAAGTGATAAAATCTATAGATAAAGAAAAAATGTCAAAAGCCAAAACAAAAGAACTTTTAAAGAAATTACCCAAAGAAGAAAAAATAATATTAGAAGATGATAATATATTAAGAAAACCTGGACTATCAAAATTTTCTTTAAAATATGTTGATTTATTATGCCAGGCATTGGAAACTATTTCTACAATAAATGAATCAGATGTTGAAAAAATTAGAAATTCATGGAATTATATTTTTTCACAGTGTGCAAAAGAAGAATGGGAAGGTAATTTTAGAGAATACTCGAAAATTACGGAACATGACTTTTTAGCACCTATGCAAGACTATGTTGATGAAATCAGGAACAAAGAAAAATATGAAGAAAATCTAAAAGAATTAATTAAATCCAAGGTGTTTGATGAAGAATGTACATTAGATGATATTTTTATAGATTTAAATTGTGTAGTTGATATGCCAAATACAATAACTAATGATAATTGTATAACAAGTACTATTGAAACACTCTTTGAATGGTCAATATCGACAAAAAATGGTATGTTATTGTTAGAAGGTGATCCGGGAAGTGGTAAATCAACTTTATTAAAAGAGTTAGCATCAAGGTTGTTAAATGAACAGGTAAATGTTATACACTTTAATCTTTTTAAATTGAATTTTTCTAATAAAATGAATTGTTTAGATGTTTTTCAAAACGAATTAAATAGATTTAGTTGGTACAAAGAGTTGGAAATATGTAATGATTCTAATACAGTATATATTCTTGATGGCTTAGATGAAATTCAGTGTGATGTATGGAGTAATTCAGTAGAATTAATAAGGCAACTAATTAATTCAAATTTTTATAAGCAACAAAAAATAATAATAAGTGGCAGAAAAAGAATAATTGAACACTGTCATGAAAAAATAGGCAATATTAAAACCCTGACGATTTTACCACTGAATTTCAGAAATGATTATTTTGCAACAGAATTATTTGATATAAGACCCTGTTTGTGGAAAAAGTTGGACGATGTATTTGATTTGAATATTCATTTTAGTGAAATATCAATCAAAGAAAATCTAAATGAAATTAGTGAAAATCCGCTCCTGCTTTTTTTGCTGGCATGGACCTTTAAAAATGAACCTGATTCTGTAGATAAAGTAGATAATTCTGTACAGTTATATCGTCTAATTTTAAACTGTATATATAATCGTAAATATAGTCGTAGAAAGGAAGAATGTTTTGAAAATAAAATTGAGTTTAATAGTTATTTAAGAATTCTTTATGCTATAGGAACCAGTGCTTGGCAAAATAATAAACGAGAAATACCAGTATTTGAGATTGAAAAATATTGTGATAAAATGAGTTTGCAAGATGAATACAACAAATGGTTTAATGATAAAGAATGTTTGGGATCATCAAAATTATTTTTGATGTTTTTCGCACACGAAAATCATAATTTAAATGATTCATCCTTTGAATTTATGCATAAATCATTTTATGAATACCTTTCAATAGAAGAAATTATGTTACAAATTAGAAATTGTAAGAAACTGACCGAAAAAGAGATAATAATTCGTTTTTTTTATTTGCTATCAAGAAACTATATAGATACTGATTTTATTTATTATTTCATTGAAGAATTATATAATGAAAATATGAATGAATTTTTAGCATTGAAGAACAATTTGTTTTATATTAATTCATTATTAGATGATGAAAAAGTGGATAATTATGTATACGATAACAGGATGGAAAACAAATTATTTTGCTATAATAATTTTAGAAGTTTTTTTGAAGGTTATAGATATGTACACAATAATATATGGCGTTTAATTGAATATATTTTTATCATTTATGACAAAAATCCTAAATCAAATATACAAAGTGAACTTAATCTTTCTAATATTAAGTTTAGCAATTTAAAATTAGGAATAAGTAATTTGAAAAATTCTATCTTAACAGATTGTAAAATAAATAATCTAACTATTAGCACTTATATTAAATTTACAGACGGAAAATGGACAAATTGTCAATTAAATGACTGCATATTTTGTCAAGGAGACTTTGATAGAGTAGAAATGGATAGTATAAAATTTTACTCTATGCATTTTGAATCAGCCTCATTCTGTGAAGCAAAAATATACAATGGTTTATTTGATAATTCTTTGTTAAATGCATCTTTTTTTAATGATGCTGAAGTATGTGATACAATTTTTGAAGATTGTATTTTCGATTTTGCCAATTTTGATGATGCTATCTTTACAGATACAAAATTTTTGAATTGTTCTTTTGAAAATGCTGATTTTAATAGTGCAATATTTCATAAATGCCATTTTGTTAATTGCAGTTTTTCTAATACAAAATTAAATAATGTAAAATTGAATAGTTTTAATTTTGAAGATGAAAATTTGATTGATAATCTATTAGAGGCTGATTATAGTAAGTCAGATTTTATGGGTTTATCCGACGAACTAAAGAAAAAATTTAAGGGTGAATACCTATAGCAAATCCGAACTATTAAAGGTTGGACAGCTATAGGTATTTTTTATTTTTTCTTGATTTTATGCGGGTTTTAGGCTTTTGTATTTATTGTTTTAATTGGACATAAAAACTAAAAAAGTTCAAAATAGAAAATGAAAAGATAAAAACTAATAAATCTGAACCTTTCTGTCTAACATTAATGATTTGATTTGTTGGTTTGTTTACTGGAAAATTCAAGTTTTCTTCTTAGAAGTGTCTTGTAAAATGTTTTGACTATGTTATAATCGAATTGACAAATAGTAATTTGATGAGGGGTTGTGTATGAAAGAAAGAATAGCAAACTTGTATAATGAAGATAATAATATTGCTTATAAAACATTATTAGAATTAGAAGCTATAACTGCTGAATCAAATGAGTTGTATAGTTATTTTAAAGATTTGTTAGAATTGTTAAATAATGAAAAAACATTTGTTAGAGTTCGAGGATTTAGATTAATTTGTTGTTTAGCAAAGTGGGATAATGAAAATAAGATAAATAAAAATATAGATATTATTCTAAAAGAGTTAGAAGATGAAAAAGGAACATCTGTAAGGCAATGTTTAGAAAAACTTAATTTGATTTTAATGTATAAAATTGAACTTACAGATATTATAGAAAACAAAGTAAGAAATTTAGATTTGTCTAAATATAAAGAAAGTATGCAATCTTTAATCAAGAAAGATATAGATTATATTTTGGAACATCTATAACACAAATTCCAATTTGTTTTTAAGTATATATAAATTAAAGGGTTCAAATCCATACACAAAATTGCAAAGTACATCTTTTTTGTATTGGAAACCCACAAAAGAGCAAGTCTTGCGACTTGCTCTTTTGCTTTTGTACTATTGATTTTTAGAATCAGGATACTAAATTAAGCATCTCTATTTCATTATAATTCAAACTGTATCAAGCCTGTGTATCGGTGATATGGCTTGTTGCAACTTGCACGAACATTGTTTTTCCTTTTGTTTTCAAGCAGGAATTGCACCTTGTCAAACACATCTCTATCAATTATTGCAGGTACAAAATTTTCATGTGTGCTCTTTCGACTGTGCATTTTTTGTTGTTTTCATTTGCCTAATATTCTCATATATGAATACAAAAAAACTTTGTGTTTATTCAAAATTTTAACATAATTACATAAAAAATTTACAGTAGTTTAATTGCTACTGCATAATTAAATAATTATAATACTTTTGACTGATTTTTGATTTTTATTTGTTATAATTAAATCCGGAGGGATTGAAATGCATTATAAAATACTGATTGTTGATGATGAAAAAATGATGACGGATTTGCTTTCCAATCATTTGCGTGATTGCGGCTATGATACATTTGTTGCAAATAACAGCAGCGAGGCTGCAGCTTTATTGCAGAAACTGCCTGATTTAATTATTTTGGATATCAATATGCCCGGCACAAATGGATTGGAGCTGTGCAAAAATATACGCAATCATACTACATGTCCGATTTTATTTGTAACTGCCCGCATTACAGAACAGGACAAAATCAATGGATTCCAATACGGCGGTGATGATTATATCACAAAGCCGTTCAGTCTGAATGAGCTGACGGCTCGTGTTGCTGCACATTTGCGCCGTGATGAACGCGGCAAAAACAAACCCAATATTCTTACGTCAAATGAATTGCTTGTGAATTTATCCGAGAGAACGGTATTTTATAACGGAACAGAAATACCTTTTTCAAAAAGAGAATTTGAGCTTATTGAATTTCTGATAACAAATGCAAATCAGGTATTTGACAGAGAAAGAATTTATGAAAGAGTATGGGGCTATGAGGCTGAAGGTGACAGCGGTGTCGTAAAGGAGCATATTCGCAAAATACGCTCAAAGCTTCATACAATTACGGGCAATGATTATATTGAAACTGTGTGGGGTGTAGGCTACAAATGGAATCGTTAAAAAAGAAGTATAATAATTTACCGCTTCGTAAATTCTTTGTTATTAGTGTGCTGTTTACAATTTGTTTTGTCGCAGCACTTTCAGGAATGGTCATATTCGGATGTACGGCATTCAGACATTATCTTTTGCCTGATCCCAATGCTGTGTATCTTACGATAGAGCAAACACTTTCCGATGGTTCGACGGTTACAAGTGTACAGCTTTTTGAATTTGATGATGATCCTCAGAAATTTGCCCAATTGGTTTCTGACCAAAAAGAGCAGAATACAGTTCTTGATGAAAAATATTCCATACAAAAAATTGAAAAAAGTTATGATACTATGGGTCCGAGAAGAAAGCTTGCTTATCAGAGCTGCGGCGTGATTATGGCAGCTTTCCCGGCTGTATCTTCAATAATCGGAATACTGCTTTGCGGATTATATTTTTATAAGCGAAAACTTGCTGAACCGCTTAAGCTTTTATCGGATGCAACTGCAAAAATTGCTTCAAAGGATCTTGATTTTTCAATTCAATACGGATTCAACGATGAAATGGGAGCATTATGTCAATCCTTTGAGCATATGCGTATGACCTTGTACGAAAACAACAAAATCCTATGGAAAATGCTTGAAGAACGAAAATTGATGCAGGCTTCCATTGCACATGATTTACGAAATCCGATTGCGATTATTGAGGGATATACCGAATATCTTCAGCTTAATCTTCCAAACGGAAAGCTAAGTATACAGCGCATATTGAGAATATCGGATAATCTGAATAAAGCCGCAAAACGCCTTGAGTATTATACCGAATCCATAAAAATGATAAATCAGTTTGAAGATGTGAAAATGAATCCGAAAAAAACGCCTGTTTTGGAATTTTTGAAAGACATAGAAGATGATTTTTCCATTATAGCGTCAGGATCTAATATTCAGCTGATTGTAACGAATAATCTGAAGGATTGCTTTGTGAAATTTGATGCAACTGCAGTTTACCGAATACTAGAAAATATATTCGGTAATGCAATAAGGTTTGCAAAAGAAAAGATTACAATTTCATTTTCAACAGAAAAGCAATATCTGATTATCTCTGTTTCAGACGATGGCTGCGGGTTTTCAGACGATATACTTGAAAATAATTCAAATCTTCTTCTGCCTAAGCCGAAGGAAGACGGGCATATGGGAATAGGTTTGACAATAAGCAGAATACTCTGCCAAAAGCACGGTGGAAATTTAGAATTGTCAAATAATGAAAAAAACGGAGCAACTGTTAAAATTATAATTGGAATTTGACTTTTTTTTGACATTTGTATTTTAGACTCTCCTTGTAAGCTTCTCAAATGAGAAAAACAAGGAGGTCTTTTTTTATGAAAAAAACGATAACATTACTGCTGATTATTATCATGGCTTTCTCTCTGTGTGCATGCGGCAGTGAAACTGTATTTGAGAGTGAAAATTTATCCGAAACACAGGGAATAAGTTTTGACGGCGGCGGAAATTTGGAATTGCTGTGTAAAAGAGATGGCTTCGGCTGTTCTTCCAAAGCCGGCTATTACTATTTAACGGAGGACTGTGATCGGCTTCAAAACGGTGATTTCGCTTCCCATATGATGTATATGGATTTCAAGACACAACAGGAAATTTATCTTTGCAGTGATACCGGATGCAATCATAACACCGCAGATTGTTCATCCGTATTTTTGAATGATGATTTTCCGTCAGCTACTACATTGATTTTTATATATAATGACAAGCTTTATATTCTGAGCAAGGATAGGGATCGCTCCGGAGAGGTTAGTACAGAGTTTTCTTTTGAGAATAAGTCTCTTGATGAAAAAACAGAAAGTATACCTACCATTCTGTACCGTGCAAATCTTGACGGAACAGACCGAGAAAAAATATATGCATTTGATTCATTGGTTACACTTGAAGATTTGGTGCTCGGCAATGAAAATGGAATTTATGTAATCACTAAAAAATTATCTGCCGAGCGTCACGGAGCAAGCACTTACAACACTTCATCTGAAAAAAATCTTGTATTCCTTGATGTAGAAAAAAGAGAAGAAAAGCTTATGTGTTCATTGGATTTTAATGACAGTATCAATTGGAATGTGCAAGGCTGTTTTGATCAGTCGCTTGTTTTAACAGGTAATGATTTCGGAAAAGAATTATCATTTGAAGAAAAACAGGATGAAGACACATACAAGGCATTATATGATAAATCAGATTTAGTATTTGCTACCCTGAATCTGAAGGAGAATAAACCAAAGGAAGTTTTTCGTATTAAAAATAAAGTCTTGCCTTCCTACCAGATTCGGGAAAATATGCTGTATTGTTCAACCTCCGATGAAGATGTTATAAAAAGCATTGATCTGACTACAGGAAAAGAAAAGCAAATCTGTACGCTTAAACAAAATTATATATCCCATATTATAGGTGATTATCTATGCTGTCAGGAGCCGGATACAACAAAAGACAGTACCTTATATTTTGTAGACATAAATACAGGTGAAGTAAAACATTCCAAACTTGTAAATAAAAGTCTTGGATGGAGCTTGGAGTTCCGTGCCGTACTTGAATCAGAGGTTTTAGTTATTTATGATTATGATGCTGAAGCTGCGGGTGATGGTTCATATGAAATTAAACGCTATCAATACGGCTTGATTTCGCAAAAGGATTTGGTTAACGGAAGTGATAATTATCGTGAAATAAAAATGATAGGAGTGGGAAAGTAAATATGCTTGAGCTGTTTGAAATTACAAAAAAGTATAAAGATAAGTTGGCTTTGAACAATATTTCATTGACTTTGAATAATGGTATATACGGATTATTAGGACCGAATGGTGCAGGTAAATCCACTCTTATGAATGTTATCACAGGCAATATTCAGCCGAGCAGCGGAAATATCACTTGGAACGGTAAAGATATAAAACAGTTGAAGTCGGAATACCGCAGTATTCTCGGATACGCACCGCAGCAGCAGGGGTTATATGACTCCTTTTCCGGCAGACGCTTTTTATCCTATATGGCAGCTCTTAAGGGTATTTCAAAAAAGGAAATGCCTTATGAAATAACTCGTGCTTTGTCGTATGTAAATATGACGGAAAAGGCTGACAAGGCAATCGGAACATATTCCGGCGGAATGAAACAACGAATTTTAATTGCTCAGGCAATACTCGGTAACCCCAAGCTGATTATACTTGATGAACCCACAGCAGGACTTGATCCTAAAGAACGCGTAAGAATACGGGAACAAATTGAAACACTTTCAGGTGATAAAATAATATTGGTTTCAACTCATGTGGTTTCAGATATAGAATCTATTGCAAATGAAATTATACTGATTAAAAACGGAAATATTATCGATCGGGATACTGTGAATGCCTTGTGCAGCAGGCACAATAATTCTGATAATTTAGAAGGTGTATATATGCACATATTCGGGGAGGATGAGCAAAATGCATCAACTGATACACTTTGAGCTTAGGAAAATATGGTGCAAACGCAATTTTGTATTTTCCGTCTGCATACTTCTGATTCTAAATGTCTTTTTACTGTGGTATACCAGTCTGCCTGATGAAAATACACCGGAGCTTTCTGCTTACAAAAAATTTCAAAGCCGGATATCGGTTATGACCGAAACGGAAAAAGCCGCATATTTATCCGATTTAAAAGAAAATATAGATGGTATTTCCTTTGTGCAGGAGATTTCCTCTATACAAAATACGAATAATGAAATGGGAAATGATCTTGCAAAGCAGGCAATGCGTCAGCATCCGGGTGTTTTTGAAAAATATTATGATCTGTATAAAAGTGCAAAGTTTTTAATATTTACCGATTCTTTAGAAAAGGAAAAGCAGTTTATTGATAAACTTTATGATGAACAAGTGAAAGTGGCAGCCTATGATACATATCTGAAAACCGTACAGAACAGCAAAGAAAATTTCAGCTCAATTTCAATATTTGAAAACAGTCAGGAAGATACATTTTCCGCACGCAATATTAAAAAGAGTGCTTTTGATTATTCTCATTTAAAAAATAATAATATAAGATGGACACCATCTGAAATGATAGTATCATCAACTGAAAGTATATGGACGGATATGCTCTTAATTCTCCTAATGTTTTTATTTGTAGGAGGAATGATTACAGAAGAAAAGGAAAAAGGTCTGTTTTATATTACACGAAGTACAAAATACGGAATCACTCAAAGTATATTTGCAAAACTGTCAGCATTACTGATACACAACCTTATATTTACTGTGGTGTTTTATTGTACGAATTATTTGTTTTTCGGTTCATCGACCGGCTGGTGTGATGTAACAGCCGGTATTCAATCCATAGCTACCTATATGGAAAGTAATCTTTCTGTAAGCATATTGGAATACATAGTGATATCCGTTTTTACAAAAGGTATAGTTTTATTTGTAATCGGAACAATTCTCTCTGCGTTTTGCGTACTTTCAAATAAAACTATACTGCCGTATTTAATTGGATGCAGTCTTTGCGGTGTAAGCTTTATTTTGTATACATTAATTCCACAGGCATCTAAATTCAGTTTTTTAAAATATTTGAATATTATAGGTTTTTTGAAGACAGAAAATCTCTATGGTGCATATCTGAATTTCAATCTGTTCGGATACCCGGTATCTCGTCTGCATTGTTCCTGGATATTAATTGTCCTGCTTGCTGTTATAGGTATTACAATTACATATATTTCTTTTAATAAAGGGTCAAGCCTTCAATCCAAACGAACATCAATCGCTTTCACGATTCCTTTCAAACCATATTCCAGTCTGATACGCCATGAGAGTTACAAAATTCTGATTATGAATCGTGCCTTGATTGTTTTAGTACTTTTCTCTGTATTAATCGGAGGTCAGAATTTATCCGAAAAATATACACCGTCCGCTCAGGAATTGTACTATCAGGATATTATGCTTCAGCTTGAAGGAAAGCAGACAGATGAAAAAACTTCACTTATTTTAACAGAGCAGACAAGGTATCAGGACGCTTTTAGTCAAATTGAAAAAATTGACGAAATGATTTCAAACGGAACGATTGATGAAAATGTCGGTGACACAATGAAATCACAATGGTACAGTGTTATTGCGTTTTATCCGGCATTTCAAAGAGTTGTACAGCAGTACGATTTGGTTTATAAAAATGATGGAAATTATATTTATGATACAGGTTATCTGTATTTATTTGGTGCTATGGGGAATGATTTTGTTCTTGATTTACTTTTATTATCCGTTGGATTCATTTTTGCTTTCAGCAATGTGGTCGCAACAGAATACCGCAATGGCTCTTTGCATCTGCTCTATGCAACAAAAAAGGGTAAATTTAAAATAATAATGAGCAAAATGCTTGTTTGTTCAATTACTGCCTCAATATTTGCAGGTATACCATTTATTTGCAGGTTTGTTAGTATTTCAAAAGTTTTCCCGATGCACGGATTTTCATTTTCAGTAAATACTATCCCATATTTTCAGGAACTTCCGTTTCATATTTCTATCGGGGGATTTGTCATATTATTTTTGCTTTCTCAGATTTTATCTGCATTGATAATTACTTCGGCGGTTATCCTGATTTCAATGTGGCGTAAAAATTATATACAAACCGTATTTTTCAGTTTACTTATATTTGCAGTACCGTTAATACTCGCAATTTTAGGATTTGATTTTGCAAAACTGCTATCGGTATACCCAATTTATTCTTGGTCAGTAAATGTATAAAAAAATTCAGTTTAAAATAAAAAGCATAACGGGCATTTAATGCAGATATATTCCATTTTATTGTTTTTTCATGCAGCACAATCATTTAACAGGTATGATTTTATTCATACCTGTTTTTTAGTAAATATTAATTTGTTAAGTTCAGACATATGCTTGCGTTAAAAGGAGCTCATAGGTATGATTAGAAAATTTGAAATGAAAGACACAAAGCAGGTTATGCAAATTTGGTTAGACGTAAATATGGATGCGCATAATTTTGTGCAGGGTGATTATTGGCTGTCAAATTATCAATCGGTACAAAAGCAGCTTTTACAGGCAGATATTTTTGTGTATGAACAGGATGAGGAAATACAAGGCTTTGTCGGTATGACGGATGATTATCTTGCAGGTATTTTTGTTGATAAAAAATGCCGTTCTATGGGAATCGGGAAAGAACTTTTAGAGTGTGTTAAGCAAAATTATCCCGTATTTTCGTTGAATGTTTATCAAAAAAATCGTCGTGCCGTTGACTTCTATTTGAGAGAGGGTTTATCTATCATATCAAAAGGAATTGATGAGGATACATCAGAAGCAGATTATACAATGGTATGGAATAAAGAGAGGTAAGGAAAGAAAATCTCATATTGTTATATAATGATTAAGAGGATAATCATTTTTCGTTTGAAATATCAAATATAAATAAAGTGAATACAGAATAAAAAAGCAAGTCTGATGACTTGCTTTTTAGTTATAATTTTGCTGCTTTTGAAGCTACACCCAACAGTGCTGCATCACTGCCAAGACGTGATCTAACTATGTTGACATCTTTGAAATTATCCATAAGCAGATTATAAATCTTTCTGTCGATGAGGTCAATTACATAATCTTCATTCATAATTCCGCCGCCTAAAATGATGAGCGGTGGATTGAAAATATAAATAATATTTACAAGACCGACAATCATTTCGTCAATCCATTTATCAATGATTGATCTGATTTCAGGCTTCTGAAAATTTTCTTTTTCAAAAATTTCAAAGGCATTCAGATTAATGTTGTTTCTTTTATTAATACTTTGAAGGAGTGCTCTTGTTGAAGCGTAGCATTCGTAACAGCCTTCACCGCCGCAGGTGCACTGCTTTCCGCCGACATGCGTTATCATATGACCGAATTCACCGGCAGATGAGCCCATACCCTTGTAGAGCTTACCGTCGAGGAACAAAGCCCCTCCGATACCTGTGCCGTATGTTAAGGCAATAAAATTATTCTTGCCTTTTCCTGCACCGAATTCTGATTCTCCTAAAGCAAATGCATTAACATCATTCTCCACAAAGGTTTTGATGCCTGTTTTATTCTCAATTGTTTTTTTTACCATCATTCCTGTGTAATAGGGGATGTTATCTGTTGAATAAACAACAATACCATTTTCACTGTCAACCTGACCTGCTGTCGAAATTGCAACTCTGTCAATGTTTTCATAATCCTCAATAATAGAGATGATTTTGTTTACAAGAGCCTGACCGCCGTTCTGTGCCTCGGTAGGGATTGTGTGCTTGTCTGACAAAACAAAGTTATCGTTGCAAAGTGCATATTTAATATTTGTTCCGCCGATGTCAAAGGTTAAAATATTCATTTTTTCCTCCATAGTATTGTTTTCAGTTATTATAACAATTTTATTCACAGAATTCAATATATATTGAAAATTAATAAAATATATGTTAGAATAAGCTAAATTATAATATGAGGTAGTAATTATGGATGATGAAATCAAGGAAGAAAAACTGGACAGTCCTTTAGTTGTACATAAAAAGGATGATGCCTCTTATCAGGAAACGGCAAGAGAATTTGATATGAGCTCAACACATACTGATGATGAGGCAGGGGATTTTCCTACTCTTGAAAGACATAGATTCAGAAAAGAAAAAAAGAGTCATAAGGGAATATGGTTTTTGTTTGCTCTGATTGCAGTTGCGGTAGCTGTTGTTTGTGCATTGTTTTACAGCGGCAAACTTTCATTCAAAGAGTCTGAAACTACAGCAAAGCCAGAACGCACCTATGTTACCGAAGAAGAAAATAAATTTGAAGGTACAATTGTCATTAAGGGTACATATATCTTTTTTGAGGGTGAAGAGGTTGATGGTATTAATGGACTTGAAAGAGAAATCAAATATCTTGACAAAGGCACTGAATTTACTGTTCTGGATGAAAATGCTGACAGTAATTTCTTAAATCTTGATGTGCTTTCGCTTTTGTCCAAGTATGAAATAAATTATGAGATAACACATATTGTATCATCAGGTCTTATGTCAAAATATGAAGCAGTTTCGGAAAGCACGAAAAAGAAAGAAACTACTGCTTCTGCTGCTCCGACTTCAACAGAAAACACTACAGAGGCCCGGTAATATGCTCGATTTAATTGATAAAATTAATTTGGATAATCAGCTGAAAAGCAAAGTAATTGACCTTGCCCAAAAGGACAAGGTCAAAATTTTGTCGCTTGCAAATAAATGTACAGGCAGCAATTATAATTGTCTGAGGTTTAGGGATGATTTAACAAGACTTGCCGTAATTATTGAAAAAGCAAATAACACCTATGATAAGTATAAGCAGCTCGGAATAGATGAAGAGATTTTATTCAAGACTCTTGATGACATAAGAATATGGTGTGAAAATAACGATAATAAAGGTCTTGCAAATTATAACTGGATTAAAAATCATCTTAATTGTGAACTGTTCAGAATAGGCAGACTGCAGTTTCAGTTTTTTAAATGCAGTAATAAATTACTTGATTATAACTGTTTTCCTTTTGACTGCGGTGAACAGGTGGTTAATATTCATATTCCTCAAGGTGAAAAGCTGATATACTTAGATTGTGTTACATCGTTAAAAGAGGCGGTCGAGTTTTTTAACAAGCATTTTCCTGATTACAGCTTCAGATATTTTTTCTGCGAGAGCTGGCTTCTGTATGGTGATAACTGTTTGTTTATGGAGCCGTCAAGCAATATTATGCAGTTTTCGGCAATGTTTGATATTGTTTGCTCTTCTGATATCGATAAGCAGTCTATTCAAAGAATTTTCGGGAAAAGACAGTTTAATAAAATGAAATACCAAGAAAACACATCGCTTCAGAAATCTGCAAAGGCACATCTGTTAAACGGCGGTAAGCTTGGTATGGGTATCGGTATTATTGATAAATATGATTTGGTCTAATTATTTAGATAATAATCAACAGCCAATTTATCACAGCGTTCATTATAAGGGTGACCATTGTGACCCTTTACCCAGTTGAAGGTTACTCTGTGTTTTTCAAGCAGTGGCAGTAGCTGTTTCCACAAATCAACATTTAAGGCAGGCTTTTTGTCTGCCTTTTTCCATCCGTTTTTCTGCCAGCTGTATACCCAGCCCTTAGTCACTGCATCACAAACATATTTAGAATCCGTGGTCAGCGAAACCTCACAGGGTTCTTTCAGCGCTTTCAGTGCCGATATAACTGCAGTCAGTTCCATACGGTTATTTGTGGTTTCAGGTTCTCCGCCGTTTAATTCTTTTTCGTTATTATTATAAACAAGTATTGCACCCCAGCCGCCCTTGCCGGGATTTCCGCTGCAGGCACCGTCTGTGTAGATTTCAATTTTTTTCATAATTACCTCTAAATTTTTTATTTATACATATTTTACCACTAATTTTGGTAATAATCAATATAGTGGTTAATGCATTTGCTTGACATTGAAATTGTATTAACTTGACAAGAGGAAGATTATAGTTTAATATATTAGTATTTTAAGAGAACGGAAAAATAAATTACGGAGGTTATTTATGACAAATCAAAATAGGCAGGTTGGTAAGAATGCTCAGGGAAAACGGAATTCCAAAAAGCATTACGTAACTTACCGCAAGTCCCCGAATCGCAAAGCTCCGAGACCGCCAAAGGCTAAGGAGTCTGTTCGTATTGCATTTTTAGGCGGTATGAATGAGATAGGAAAGAATATGACCCTTTATGAATATGGTGACGATATGTTCATTGTGGATTGCGGTCTGGCTTTCCCTGACGGTGATTTACCCGGCGTAGATCTTGTTATTCCCGATTTCAGCTATGTTGAAAATAATATCTCAAAAATAAAAGGTATTATTATTACACATGGTCATGAGGATCATATCGGCGGTCTGGCATATTTGCTGAAAAAAGTTAATATTCCTATTTACTCAACAAAGCTGACGCTTGGACTGATCAGAGGCAAGCTTGAAGAGCACAGACTTCTTAATTCTGCTAAGCTCGTTGAAATAAAGCCAAGAACAAATATTACCCTCGGTTCATTCAATATTGAATTTATACACGTTAATCATTCAATACCTGATGCTGTTGGTCTTGCAATAAGATGTCCTGCCGGTGTTATAATCCAGACAGGAGATTTTAAAATTGATACCACACCTGTTGATGGTGATATGATTGATTTAACAAGATTTGCAGAATATGGCAAAAAGGGAGTTCTTGCACTGCTTTCGGATTCAACTAATGCAGAGCGTCCCGGTTATACTGCAAGCGAAAGAACAGTGGGCGATTCCTTTGAAATGCTTTTCAGAAAAGCTAAGAATAAGCGCATTGTTGTTGCTACCTTTGCATCAAATATTCACAGGGTTCAGCAGATTATGGACGTTGCTGAATCAAGAGGAAGAAAGGTTGCCGTAATTGGCAGAAGTCTTGAAAACCTTGTTAAGGTCGGTTCTGAACTTGGCTATCTGAATATTCCGGAAGGCATATTGATAGATATTGGGTTAATTAAAAACTATCCTGATGAAAAGCTTGTAATTATCACAACCGGCTCTCAGGGCGAGCCTATGTCAGCATTAACAAAAATGGCATTCGGTGAGCACAGGAAGGTAAGCCTGACCCCAAATGATTATGTTATCATATCTGCGACGCCTATTCCCGGCAATGAGAAGATGGTGGGCAATGTTGTTAATGAGCTGATGAAGCACAGCATTGAGGTTATATATGAAAAAATGTATGATGTTCATGTATCGGGTCATGCCTGTCAGGAGGAGCTTAAGCTCATTATGAGCCTTGTTAAGCCAAAGTTTTTTATTCCTGTTCACGGTGAGCAGAAGCATTTGCAGAAGCATGCAGGACTTGCTGTTGATATGGGAATATCCAAGGATAATATTTATATCGGAACAATCGGTGACAAGGTTATGCTTTCAGCCGATGGCATAAAAAAAGTAGGTCAGGTGCCTGCAGGTGAGGTGTACGTTGACGGTATCGGTGTCGGTGATGTCGGTAATATTGTTCTTAATGAAAGAAAAAGACTTTCAAAGGATGGTATAATTATTGTGTTTGCTGCAATTGATACCGCAAACGGATATGTTGTAAGCGGACCTGAGGTTGTTTCACGAGGATTTGTATTTGTTAAAGAAAATGAAGAAATAATGAAAGCTGCAAAAAATCTTGCAGCAAAAATTATTAATGATAATTATAGAGGTAAATCATGCGAATGGCATTCCATTAAAACTAAGCTGCGTGATGATTTGTCGCGTCTTATGTTTGAGAAAACCAAGCGTAATCCTATGATTTTGCCCATATTTATGGAAATTTAGGAGGTATAGTATGAAGGTTATTTTAAAGCAGGATGTAAAAAGCCTTGGCAAAAAAGGTGATTTGGTTAATGCATCTGATGGTTATGCAAGAAATTTTCTTTTCCCTAAAGGATTAGCAATTGAGGCTAATGCCTCAGCTATGAATGATTTTAACAACAAGGAATCAGCTAAAAAGTTCCACAAGGCAGAAGAGATTAAGGCTGCACAGCAGACTGCTGATAAGCTGAGCGGTAAAACCTTTAAGCTTACAGCGAAGGCCGGTGCAAACGGTAAGCTTTTCGGCTCTGTTACATCCAAGGATGTTGCTAAAGAGATTAAGTCTGAGCTGAATATAGATGTTGATAAAAGAAAGATTGTTATGGAGGATGTTAAGGCCTTCGGAACAGTTGAAGCGGAGATTAAGGTTTACCAGGGAATTTCTGCAAAGGTTTTTGTTCAGGTGTCGGAGGCTTAAAACATGGCTGAACCAAATATGACAAGCGGTGTTATAATGCCGTATAATCTGGAGGCTGAGCAGTCAGTTCTTGGTTCAATTCTTATTGATCAGGATTGTATGGAGCTTGTTGTTTCCGAGATTAATGCCGATGCTTTTTATCTTCCGCAGCATAGGGAAATATTCAGTGCAATGATGCTGATGTATACAAATTCAAAGGCAATTGACCCTGTAATTATTGCAGATGCTTTGACAAAAAAAGGACACTATGATACTGTAGGCGGCAGGGAATACCTGATGACATTGGCACAGAGTGTTCCTTCAACAGTTAATATTGAATATTATGTAAAAATTGTTAAAGAGCAGTTCTATCTTCGTTCACTTGTTACCATTTCAAACACAATTATCGATCAGGCAACAGGCGGTGAGGCGGATGCTTCAGCAATCCTTGATAGGGCTGAGCAGATGATTTACGACATTCGTCAAGGCAAGGAAAAAAACGGACCCACTAAAATCAGTGAGGTTATTGTTAATGATGTTTATACCAAGCTTGCTCAGATAACGGGTGAGGATAAGGATAAATATAAGGGCATTCCTTCAGGCTTCGGTATGCTTGATAAATACTTGACGGGTCTTAACAAGAGTGACCTTATACTTATCGGTGCCCGTCCTGCTATGGGTAAAACCAGCTTTGCACTTAACCTTGCGCAGAATATTTCAATGGGTGCAAGAAAAAAATGTATCGTTTTCAGCTTGGAGATGACCAAGGCACAGCTTGCCGAAAGGCTGCTTGCTTCACAGGCCGGTGTTGAGTCGCAAAAGCTTAAAACGGGTGAAATGAGCAAGGAGGAATGGGTAAGACTCGGTAATGCGGCAGGACAGTTCAATGATGTTGAGCTTTATCTTGACGATACCTCTTCGATAACTGTTCCCGAGATTAAGTCAAGAGTAAGACGAATGAAAAATGTCGACTGTATTATAATCGACTATCTTGGTTTGATATCCTCCGCAGGTAAAAAGGAAAACCGTGTGCAGGAGGTCAGCGAAATTACACGAAATCTCAAAATGATGGCAAAGGATTTGAATATTCCTGTTATCTGCTGTGCCCAGTTATCACGTGGTACTGAGGGTCACGGTAAAAACCATAAGCCGCAGCTTGCGGATCTTCGTGAATCCGGTTCAATTGAGCAGGATGCTGATATTGTACTTTTTCTTTATCGTGAGGATTATTACAGGAATGATGTTGACGAGGACAAGCAGGACGATATTGATGCCAATAAGACTGAGCTTATTATTGCTAAAAACCGTCATGGTGCAACAACATCAATTGAGTTAACCTTTGACAAGGAGTTTACACGCTTCAGGTCAATTGATAAATCATATTATGAATAACAGAATTAGTAACACGATCAGAAAATACAATATGCTTTCGTCAGGTGATACTGTTTTAGTAGGCGTTTCCGGCGGTGCCGATTCCATGCTGCTGCTTGATTTTTTTGTTAAGAATAGGGATAAGCTTAATATAAAGGTCAAGGCTGCACATATTGAGCATGGTATAAGGGGGGAAACCTCCGTTGATGATGCTGATTTTGTTAAATCGTATTGTGAGGATAACAATATTGAATTCAATCTGCTTTCGATTGATGCGATTTCCGAGGCTGCAGCTTCAGGACAAGGCGTTGAGGAATATTCGAGAAACAGACGATATGAATTTTTTGAAAGCATTGCGTGTGACAAAATAGCCACTGCACATAATCTGAGTGATAATGTTGAAACGGTTCTGTTCAGACTTATCAGAGGTACAGGGCTGAAAGGTGCTTGCGGTATTCCTCCGGTCAGGGACAGGATCATACGTCCGTTAATTGAAATCAGTGCTGATGATATAAGAGCTTATTGCCTTCGTAATTCAATTGATTTCAGAATTGATGAAACTAATTTAACAAATGATTATTCAAGGAATAAAATAAGAAACGAGTTTCTGCCGTTATTTTCAAAAATCAACAGCGATTATGAAAATAAGCTTTCGGAATTTATCAATGACTGCAATGATGATTACAGATTTATTGAAAAATATGCAGACGAGTGTTACAGCGAAATTTCTATAGGTAATATGCTGCAGATAAATCAGCTTAAAAAGCTTGATATGGCAGTTCAGAAGCGAATCGTTTTAAAATATTTTTTTGAGCAGGGTATACAACTTGACAGAAATCATCTTATATCTGTGTTAAATTTAGTGAATAAAACAGGGAAAATTCAGCTAAAGGGTAAATTATTTGCTGTTGCTGACAGTAAATATTTAAGACTTGCTGACTTTACAGCTGCACCCAAATGCTATAACTATATTACCAAAATTTTAAATATTGATGAATTTAGTGAAAAATCTGTTGATTTTTACTGTGACTATGATAAAATTAACGGCAGTATAACTGTTAGGGGAAGAAAATGCGGTGATAAAATTTCCCCGGCAAACCGCAGATGTACCAAATCTGTCAAAAAGCTTTTCAATGAGCTTGCTGTTCCTGTGGAGAAACGGGATTCAGTTGGAGTAATCTGTGATGATTTAGGTATAATAGGTATTGCCGATTGCTGTGTTGACGAACGTGTCAAAACAGATAAAAATACAAAACGAGTTATTACAATCAAAATTCTCGCGGAGGATAATTAATGAATAATATGGCAAAAAACTGGAAATCAATTTTAATATATTTATTGATACCGGTGCTTTTAATTGGTGCAATTATTTTTGTTTCACACCAGCAAACCAAGGTTGATGTGAAGTATTCTGAAATTGTGACAGTATTTAAAAACGATGAGGTTAAAGAGTTTACTCTTGATTTGTCAAGCGGCAGTTTAATTTACAAAACCTTTGCCGAACCTGACAAGGAGCAGCGTTATTCTGTTCCGAATGTGGCTTATTTCCTTGATGATATCAGGGATGAGGTTGAAGAGTATAATGAAAAAAATCCTGACAATAAAATAATTTTTGACTATAAAAAAGGTACATCAGGCTCATGGATTTACAGCATGCTGCCAAGCTTGGTAATCACGGTTGGTCTTATTGCTCTTTCTATTTATATGATAAGAAAAATGAGCAATGCAATGAATAGTGACACGAACAGAACCCTTGGTTTCGGAAAAATCAGAGCTAAGGTTCATACTGATGATGAAAATAACAAAACCACCTTTGCCGACGTCGCAGGCTGTGACGAGGAAAAGGAAGAAATGAAGGAGCTTGTCGATTTCTTAAAGGACAGTGAGAAATTCACTTCTTTAGGTGCAAGGATACCAAAGGGTGTACTTTTGGTTGGTCCTCCGGGTACAGGTAAAACTCTGCTCGCACGAGCTGTTGCAGGTGAGGCTGATACACCATTTCTTTCAATTTCGGGTTCTGATTTTGTTGAAATGTATGTGGGTGTCGGTGCTTCACGTGTTCGTGATTTATTTGACCAGGCACAGAAGAAAGCACCATGTATTGTTTTTATTGATGAAATTGATGCTGTCGGTCGTCACAGAGGAACAGGTACAGGCGGCGGTAACGATGAGAGAGAACAGACTCTTAATCAGATACTTGTTGAGATGGATGGATTTGGTACCAACACAGGAATTATCGTTATTGCTGCAACAAACCGTCCGGATGTTCTTGACCCTGCACTTTTAAGACCCGGCAGATTTGACAGGCAGATTACCGTTAACAGACCCGATGCTAAGGGCAGAGAGGAAATCCTTAAGGTTCATTCAAAGAACAAGCCGCTTGCTCCTGACGTCGATATCAGTGATGTTGCAAAGGATACAACGGGCTTTACCGGTGCTGACCTCGAAAATCTTCTTAATGAAGCCGCTATACTCGCTGTCAGACGAGGCAAGAAAGCAATCACAATGACTGAGATTTTTGATGCTATATCTAAGGTCGGAATCGGTACTGAAAAGAAATCTCATAAGTATAATGAGAAATCAAAGAAGCTTACTGCGTATCATGAGGCAGGTCACGCAGTTTCATCCTACTATCTTGAAGAGTGTGACCCTGTAAAAGAAATCTCAATTATTCCGCGCGGTATGGGAGCAGGCGGTTATACTTGGTATACACCGCAGGAAGAAAATTATCCTTCTAAAAAAGCTATGCTTGATGAGCTTGTGTGCCTGCTTGGCGGACGTGTTGCCGAGGCAATCGTACTCAAGGATATATCAACAGGTGCATCAAATGACCTGCAGAGAGCATCCACAATCTGTCGTGATATGGTTTCAAAATACGGTATGAGTGATGAACTCGGTCCTGTTGTTTACAGTGACGATAATAACGAGGTATTTCTTGGAAGAGACTACGGTCATGTTAACAATTACAGTGATGTAACTTCTGCAAGAATTGATGCTGAGATTGAAAAAATGATGCGTACTGCTTATGAAAAGACCGAAAATATTCTTAAAGAGCATTATGATAAGCTTGAGCTTATCGCAGAAACTCTTATTGAAAAAGAGAAAATTAGCGGTGCTGATTTTGTTTCATTGATGGAAAAGGGATATATTGAAGAGTCTGATGAAGATGCTGTTGAATCTGACGTCGTTAATACAGCGCAAGCTCCTGCTGATGCGTCAGCAGAGGGTGCAGAAGCAGTTGAGGTTGACAATGACAGTACAACGGATGTGTCAATTTCTGACGAATAGAATATTATTTTAACGGTAGCATACAACAGCTACCGTTAAATTTTTGTATTCTTGACTTTTAATACAAGATATTGTAATATATTCCAGTATGTGAACTTCATTCGGAGGGATAAATTTGGCTAAGAAAAAAGAGTATGGTAATGACAGTATTAAATCATTAAAGGGTGCTGACAGAGTAAGACTGCGTCCGGCAGTCATATTCGGCTCAGATGGTCTTGAGGGCTGTGAGCACGCTGTGTTTGAAATTATGTCAAACTCAATTGACGAGGCAAGGGAAGGCTATGGCGGGAAAATTGTTGTAACACGTTTTCTCGACGGCTCAGTTGAGGTGCAGGATTTCGGACGAGGCATTCCTGTTGACTATAATAAAAACGAAGAAAAATATAACTGGGAGCTTCTGTTCTGCGAAATGTATGCAGGCGGTAAGTATGACAATGACGGTGAGAATTATGAATTTTCTCTCGGTCTTAATGGTCTTGGCTTGTGTGCCACACAGTATGCTTCTGAATATATGGATGCTGAGGTGCATACCGGCGGTTATAAGTATACCCTCCATTTTGAAAAGGGCGAAAATGTCGGCGGTCTTGTTAAAGAAAAATATGACAAGCGTGACACGGGAACACGTATACGCTGGAAGCCTGATTTAGATGTTTTTACCGATATCAATATACCTCTTGACTATTATAATGAAACTATAAAAAGACAGGCTATTGTCAATGACGGTATCAAATTCATTTTAAAAGACCAGATATCTGCTGCTAAATTTGATACTATTGAATATTGCTATAACGATGGTATTTCTGATTATGTCAAGGAGCTTGCCGACGATAATGCTTTCACTGCACCGCAGTACTGGGAATGTGAAAGGCGAGGCAAGGACAGAGATGATTTGCCTGAATATAAGCTGAAAATCAAAGCTGCATTATGCTTTTCGCTAAAGACACAGCTTAAGGAGTATTACCACAATTCAAGCTATCTTGAGCATGGCGGTGCACCGGAAAAGGCTTTTAAAAGTGCCTTTGTTAATCAGATTAATGCTTACTTAAAGGCTAATAATAAATATGCAAAAAGCGACAGTCAGATAAATGTTCAGGATATTGAGGATTGCATTATCTTTGTAGTATCCTCATTTTCTACACAGACTTCTTATGAAAACCAGACTAAAAAGGCTATAACGAATAAGTTTATTCAGGAAGCAATGACAGACTTTTTCCGTCGTCAGCTTGAAGTGTATTTTATCGAAAATAAAATGGATGCCGATAAAATATCTAATCAGGTACTCATTAATATGCGTGCCAGAGTTAAGGCTGAGAACACAAGAAAAACCCTGAAAACCTCTCTTCAGTCAAAAATGGATTTGACAAATCGTATTCAGAAATTTGTGGACTGCCGTTCAAAGGATGTCAATGAAAGAGAAGTGTTTATAGTAGAGGGTGATTCGGCTCTCGGTGCGTGCAAGCAGGCAAGGGATGCTAATTTTCAGGCAATTATCCCTGTCAGAGGTAAAATACTCAACTGTCTTAAATCTGATTATGACAAGATTTTTAAGAGCGATATTATAACTGATTTGATTAAAGTTCTTGGCTGCGGTGTTGAGGTTAAGAGCAAGGCGGCAAAGGATTTATCACTGTTTGATATGGACAACCTGCGTTGGTCAAAGGTGCTTATCTGTACCGATGCCGACGTTGACGGTTTCCAGATCAGAACGCTGATTTTAACTATGATTTACCGTCTTATGCCAAAACTCATTGAAGCAGGGAAGGTATATATTGCAGAATCACCGCTTTATGAGGTTACCTGCGGTGACCAGACTTATTTTGCTTATAATGAAATAGAGATGGATGAAATTAAGGAAGAGATAGGCAATAAAAAATATACTGTTCAGCGTTCAAAGGGTCTTGGTGAAAACGAGGCAGAAATGATGGCGCTTACAACGATGAATCCTGCCACAAGACGACTTATCAAAGTGACACCTGCAGAGGCTGAAAGAACATCTGAAATGTTTGATTTGCTTCTTGGTGATAATCTTGACGGCAGAAAAGAATATATTGCAGATTACGGTCATCTTTATATTGATGCCGCTGATGTCAGCTAAGGAGGTGCATTGTTTTGGCAAGAAGAAAAAAAGATAACTCGGAGCAGAATAGTAAACCGCTTGCAGACAATGTGCACATCAAAGGAGCCGGTTTGGTACAGGACGAGGTTATTACCGACACATTAACAGGCAACTATATGCCTTATGCAATGAGCGTAATTCTGTCACGTGCCATTCCTGAGATTGATGGTTTGAAGCCATCTCACAGAAAGCTGCTTTACACTATGTATAATATGGGACTTCTGCAGGGCGGAACAATAAAAAGTGCAAATATTGTGGGTCGTACAATGCAGCTTAATCCTCATGGTGATGCTGCAATTTACGAAACCATGGTGCGTCTGTCACGAGGCAATGAGGCACTCCTCTATCCGTTTGTTGAATCTAAGGGCAACTTCGGTAAAGCGTACAGCAAAAATATGATGTATGCCGCATCACGTTATACCGAAGCAAAGCTTGCACCTATTTGTCATGAGCTGTTTGATGATATTAAGCTTGATACTGTTGATTTTGTTGATAACTATGATAATACAATGAAGGAGCCTACACTCCTGCCTGTGACATTTCCGACAATTCTCTGCAATGTTACAACCGGTATTGCTGTTGGTATGGCATCATCAATTGCATCTTTCAATATTAAGGAAATATGCGACACGACGGTTGCACTTATGAAAAATCCTGACCACATTATCAGTGACACACTTGTTGCACCTGATTTTGTGGGCGGCGGTTATATACTTTATAACAAATCTGAGCTTGATAAAATCTATGAAACAGGTCGAGGCTCTGTCAAGGTACGTGCAAAATATACCTATGACAAAAAATATAATTGTATTGATATTACACAGATTCCGCCTACAACTACGTCTGAGGCGGTTATCGACAAGGTTGTTGAGCTTGTCAAATCTAATAAGATTAAGGAAATCAGTGATATCCGTGATGAAACTGATTTGTCAGGTCTGAAAATAACGATTGACCTTAAGCGTGGTGTTGATGCGGATAAATTTATGCTGAAGCTTTATAAAATGACACCGCTGCAGGACAGCTTTAGCTGTAACTTCAATCTGCTTATTAAAGGCAGACCTGTTGTTCTCGGTGTCAAGGGAATACTTTTGGAGTGGATTGACTTCAGACTTGAGTGCATAAGACGGCGCATTACCTTTAATCTTGATAAAAAGAGAAAACAGCTTCATTTGTTGAAGGGTCTTTCAAAAATTTTGCTTGATATCGACAAGGCAGTTAAGATTGTAAGAGAAACCGAGAGTGAGTCAGAGGTTGTTCCGAATCTTATGATTGGATTTGGTATTGATGAAATTCAGGCTGAATATGTTGCAGAAATTAAACTGCGTCATTTGAATCGTGAATATATCCTCAAGCGCATTAAGGATATAGAACAGCTTGAAAATGATATTGCTGACCTTGAAGCAACCCTCGCAAGCAAAAATAAGATGAAAAAAATCATTATCGGTGAGCTTGATACAGTTGCTGAGAAGTACGATAGCGGCAGGAAGAGTGAGGTTCTGTACGATGCTGATGAGGAGTTGCCTGCCGAGGTTATTGAGATTGCCGATTATCCCGTAACTCTCTTTTTGTCAGAACAGGGATATCTTAAAAAAATTAAAACAGCTAATCTTCGTATGAGCGGTGAACAGAAGGTTAAAGAGGGTGACAGAATGCTCCCTGAAATCGAATGCTCAAACAAGGATGAATTGCTGTTCTTTACCAATAATCATCAGGTATACAAATCAAAGGCTGATGATTTTGCGGATACAAAGGCATCTGTTCTCGGCGAATATGTACCATCAAAGCTTGATATGGATGAGGGTGAGCAGGTTGTCTATATGGCAGTGCTCAGCGAGTATTCAGGATATATGCTGTTTGCATTTGAAAACGGAAAGCTTGCTAAGGTTGATATTTCGGCATATGCAACAAAAACAAACAGAAAAAAACTAATTAACGCTTACTCGAATAAATCACCGCTTGCAGGTGCAATTTATATAAAGGAAGATACGGATATTGTGTTAAGCTCTTCAGGCGGAAGGAAGCTTCTTATTAATACTGCAGGTATTTTGCCTAAAACTACCAAGGATACGCTGGGAATAGCTGCAATGAAGCTGAAAAAGACACATAAGGTGCTTTCTATTCATATCCATTTTGAGAATGAATTTGAAAAAGAGTGGCGCTTCAGAGCCAAAAATCTTCCTGCGGCAGGTGCTCTGCCGGGAGAGGCGGATATAGCAGAGCAAATTACTTTTTAACTTTTAAAAAAAGTGCTTGCATTATAACAGCTATTGTGATATAATCCATTAGTAATTTAGATTAACGGAGGAATAACTATGTCCTGGTATCATTATGTATTTGGTGCAGTTCTTATTATTGCATCTGTAATTATAACTATCGTTGTACTTATGCAGGAGGGTCGTTCTCAGAACCTTTCCGGTGCTATTGCCGGCGGTGCTGAAACCTTTTTAGGCAAATCTAAGGGAAGAACTATTGAGGCAAAACTTGAAAGAATTACAAAATGGTTAATTGTAGTTTTCTTCATAATTGTTCTTGCTGCATTCCTTGTATTTCTTTTTATAGGATAAGTTTTTAAGAGAAGTAACCTTGCGTATGCAAGGTTATTTTTTTTAGATAAGTGTGATGATTATGGAATATATTATCTTTGATTTAGAATGGAATAATGCATTTAATTACAGAACCAAAAAGGGAATAAATGAAATTATAGAAATCGGTGCTGTTAAGCTCAATGATGATTTTGAGGTTGTTGATACATTTAAGCAGTTAATTTATCCTCGTCTGTCAAAAAAACTCGGCTCTAATTTTAAAAAGCTTACCCACATTACTATGGAGGAAATAAGGGCTGAAGGCATATCTTTTGATGAAGCCTTTGCAGATTTTTCACGCTGGAGCAGGGGAAGCAATGTGGTTTTTCTTAGCTGGTCAAACAGTGATCTGTATACCCTTGCCGATAATTATAAGCGCTTTAAAAATACCTCTGATGTTGAATTTATGCACTATTATGCCGATGCTCAAAGCTACTGTATGCAGTTTATAAATGACCATAACGGTTCACAGATAAGTCTGTCAAGATGTGCTGAAAAGTTTGGTGTTGATGTGGATACGGCTAAATTTCACCGTGCGCTTGAAGATTGCTTTGTTACTGCATATTGCTTGAAAAAGGTTTTTGACAAGGACAAGTTCAGCAAATTTATTGTAAAGTGTGATGCTGGTTTTTTTGAACGGCTTGTGTTTAAATCCTATTTCATAAATAAGCCTGTTTATGGTGACTTTGATGTAAATAAGGTTGAGCTGAAATGTCCTGCGTGCAGCGGCTCTGTTTCACCATTCGGTAAATATGAATTCAACAATAATACTTTTAGAAATTCAGGTGTATGCAGCGAATGCGGAAAGAAATTCTGGTTGTTTGTAAGAGCTAAGCAGACGTATGACGAACTGATTGTTACACAAAGACTTGTGGCGATTAATAAAAAAAGAGCAAGATTTATTAACTGATTGAATAATTATTTACAAATTACCCCTTTATTTATTTAAAATACTGTAATATAATAAATTAGACTAATGTTTATGGAGGTATGAAAATGGCTTCAAATAATTATGATGATTTGCTTGAATCATTTATGAATAATTCTGCAAAAGCCTTTGATGAGGACAAGCAGAAGCGTGAAGACAATAGCTCTAATAAATTGCCAAGCTCATATAATGTTCCGACTCCCGAAAAAAAGAATAAAAAGATTCAGCGCGGGAGAGAGATTGAAAAAGAGCTTGCAGCTAAAAATGCCAAAAAGAATAAAGCTAAAGGCGGAAAGCCCAGAAAAACCTTGAATAGCGTTGCTAAGGTTATTCTTGGTATGCTGATGATTGTTGGCGTAGTGGGTATAGTTTGTTTTTCGGTTATTGCTATTTACGGTTACAGTGTGGTATACGGCGACCCTGTGTTTGATTTGACAGAGCAGGCTCTTTCTCAGAATCAAACCTCATTCATTTACGGCAATGATGGTGACGATATTGTTGAAATTACACGACTCCATGGTGAGGAAAACCGTATCTGGGTTGATCTTGATGAAATGAGCGAATATATGCCTAATACCATTATCGCTACCGAGGATAAGAGATTCAGAAAGCACCACGGTGTTGACTGGAAAAGAACGATTGGTGTTTTTATCAAACAGAATGACCAGGGCGGTTCAACAATTACTCAGCAGTTGATCAAGAACCTGACTGACGACAACAAGGTAACCTATGTAAGAAAGTTCAATGAGATTTTAAGAGCACTTAATCTTGAGAGAAATTATACCAAGGAAGAAATTCTTGAGGCTTATCTCAATACAATTTATCTTTCAAACGGCTGTTATGGTGTTAAAACTGCCGCAGAGGTTTATTTCGGCAAAGAGGTTTCAGACCTTAATGCAGCAGAGTGTGCCAGCATTGCAGCAATTACAAAGGCGCCCACTTATTATGATCCTTTGATTAATCCTGAAAATAACAGAACAAGACAGGAATGGATTCTTGGTGAAATGAATTCCAAAGAAAACGGTTTCCTTAATGATGAGCAGTATAAGGAGGCTATGGACTATGAAATGATTTTCACAAACAGTGAAAATTATAAAGGCTCACAGCTTAAAGAGCAGTCTGTGAAAAAGGATAACGATGATATCACAAATTATTATGTCGACTTTGTTATCAGCTCTGTTCAGGAAGATTTGCAGAAAATGGGCTATACAAGTAAAAAAGCTCACGACCTTGTTTATGGCGGCGGTCTTAAGATTTATTCTGCAATTGATTTTGATGTTCAGGATTCGCTTGAGGATGTATACGAGAATTATAAACGTATGCCCGATGAAACAGTTCAGGGTGCTATGTGTATTATGGATTATGAGGGAAGAGTTCTCGGCATAATCGGCGGTACAGGCAAGAATAAAGGTGCAATGCTTCTTAACAGAGCATCTCAGTCAACACGTCCTGCCGGCTCATCTATAAAGCCACTTTCTGTTTATGCACCTGCACTTGAAAAAAGTAAAAATGATGATAATGTAAATATTTACTGGTCAACACACATTAAGGATGCACCGTTTATGCAGGTTGAGGGTGAGCCGTGGCCTCATAATCAGGGCGGTGGTTATTCAAGCAATAATGTCACCTTGCAGTATGGTCTTGCACAGTCACTCAATACTGTTGCAGCAAGAACACTTGATATGATTTCTGTTGATTATTCATATGAATTCCTTACAGAAAATTTCCATCTTTCAACAATTGACAGTATACGTGACGTTGATTACGGTCCGTTGGCATTGGGCTCATTAACCAATGGTGCAACTGTTCTTGATCTAACGGCCGGATATGTTTCGTTCGGCAACGGCGGCAATTATTATGAGCCTTATTCTTACTATAAGGTTACAGACAGTCAGGATAATGTGATTATTGAAAAGAAGCCTGATGAAACAAAGCAGGAGGCTTTGAGTGAAAGCACTGCTTGGCTTATGAATAAGCTGCTGCAGACAGTTATGACACAGGGTACAGGTACCTCATATAAGCTTTCGGGTATTGAGTGCTTTGGTAAAACCGGTACAACTAATGATGATAAGGACCGTTGGTTTGTAGGCGGCACACCAAACTTTGTAGCTGCTGTGTGGTATGGCTATGATACCCCTAAAGAAGTTCATTACAGTCTGTCAAGCAACCCTGCGGGTACCATTTGGAAAACCGTGTTTGGTGAAGTTTATGAAAAGCTTGAAGCAAGGGGAGAAGATTTGTCATCAACATTCCCCGAATTTGATGGTATAGTGCAGAGAGCATATTGCAGCTCCTGCGGCAAGCTGTCATCAGGTTCAGGCAATTATGGCTGGTATGATGCTGACAATCTGCCGGGCTATTGCGGCGGTCATGCTGAGGCAACGACCGGAAAGCAGGAGTCTGCTAATACAAGTGAGAGCAGCAACAGCAATTCAGGCGGCAACACAACAACTGCTGCACCTGAAACTACGGCTGCCAGCGGAGAAAATGATAATTAAATATTATAGGGAAATCGGAACATTCCGATTTCCCTTTTTGCAAAATGGTAATTGTGTATGAAAATTATGTCAATTGATTATGGTGATGCAAGAACAGGTGTTGCTTTTTGTGATGCTCGTGAAATACTTGCAAGTGCCTATGCGGTGATTAAAGAATCTTATCAGCCGAAGCTTGCTGCAAGGCTGATTGAAATAATTAATAAAGAAAAGGCTGAAATGGTTGTAATCGGACTGCCAAGAAATATGGACGGCAGCTATGGCTTCAGAGCTGAAAAGTGCCGTGAGCTTGGCGAGCTTTTGAAAAGTGAAATTGATATTCCTGTTGATTTTGAGGATGAAAGATTAACAACTGTTATTGCTCACGATATTCTTTCTTCTAACAATGTTTGCGGTAAAAAGCGGAAGAATACGGTTGATGCAGTTTCTGCAGTTGTAATTCTGCAAAGCTATATAGATAAAAGAAATAAGAAGTAATTATTATTCATCGCCTGTCGTATTATTTTATGGTGATTAGGTGAGAATTAAGCTTTTCGGTTTTTATCTGACAGTGGATTACTCTTTTTTTCTAATGCTTTCATTTGCTGTTTTGCTTGGTGCAGAAAGTATTATTGATTTGCTTATTTATTCTGCATTGCACGAGTCAGGTCATTTTTTTGTGTTATTGATTTGCGGCGGTAAACCCGACAGCTTAAAACTGTCATATTACGGTCTGGCATTGAAGTACAGTACACCGTTGTCAAAAACGAAAGAATGTCTTGTTCTTCTTGCAGGTCCTTTAGTAAATCTGGTGCTGTATCTGCTGCTGAAAAATGAGATTAATCTGCTTTTGTTTGTGCTTAATATGCTGCCGGTTTATCCAATTGATTTTGGCAGGGTAATCAGGTTGTTCAGCTACAGACTGTCAAAAGTGCTTGGATGTATTACTTTAGCACTTTTAATTCCGTTAGCAGTCTATATGCTTGTTGTTTATAAATCGTTTTCTTTGATATTTATAGTTTGTTATTTAATTATATATAGTTTTAATTATTGAGGGTTTGTATGAAAAAAGAGGTTGAAAAATTATTACAGTATGTTCAGAAGCCTGCAAGATATATAGGCGGTGAGCTTAATGCTGTTGTGAAGGATAAGAATGAAGTTGATATCCGCTATGCGTTTTGCTTTCCTGATACATATGAAATCGGTATGAGCCACCTTGGTATGAAAATACTTTATGGTTTAGTCAATGAAAGAAAAGATGCCTGGTGTGAACGTGTTTTTGCACCTGATAATGATATGGAGGAACAGCTCAGAAAAAACAGTGTTCCTCTTTTTGTGCTTGAAAGCGGAGATTATATCAGAGATTTTGATATGATAGGCTTTACACTGCAGTATGAGCTTTGTTATACAAATGTACTCAATATGCTTGATTTAGCAGGTGTTCCTCTTAAGTCCTGTGACAGAAAGGGTTTAACACCGATTGTGTGCTTTGGCGGTCCTTGCTGCTGTAATCCTGAGCCTGTTGCTGATTTTGCTGATATTATTTTCCTTGGCGAAGGCGAGGAATCAACAAATGAAGTGATTGATTTGCTTAAATCGTGTAAATTAAAGGGTTTGTCAAAGCAGGAGTTTTTGCAGAAGGCAAAAGATATCACAGGTATATATGTTCCTTCGTTTTATGAGGACAGCTATAATGATGATGGTACGCTTAAAGAACTCAAGCCTATTAACAATGCTCCTGAAAAGGTTAAAAAATCTATTATCAGCGATATGAACAAGGTCTATTATCCAAAGGAATTTGTTGTGCCCTATATAAACATTGTTCATGACAGAGCCGTTGAGGAAATTTTCAGAGGATGTATTCGAGGCTGCCGTTTCTGTCAGGCGGGATTTATTTATCGACCGATAAGAGAAAAAAGTGTAGATACAATAAATGAACAATGCAGAGTACTCATTGATTCAACAGGCTATGATGAAATATCGCTTTGTTCTTTGTCTACCAGTGACCACAGTGATGTTAACAATATGCTTACTACGCTTATTGACTGGACTGTAAAGGAAAATATTAATCTGTCACTGCCAAGCCTCAGAGTTGATAATTTCTCGGACAAGCTTGTTGAACAGCTTAATAAGGTCAGACGCTCGGGACTCACATTCGCTCCTGAGGCAGGTACACAAAGACTTCGTGACGTTATTAATAAAAACGTAACGGAGGAAGAGGTGATAAGAACCTGCACAAAAGCCTTTGACAATGGCTGGTCATCCGTTAAACTCTATTTTATGATGGGTCTGCCGACAGAAACAATGGAGGATATTGAGGGTATTGCAAATCTCGGTATGGAGGTTATTCATGCCTTTTATAAAAATCCTAAAAGGCAGAAGGGGAGTGGATGTCAGGTTTCAATTTCCTGTGCTTCATTTATTCCAAAGCCATTTACCCCGTTCCAGTGGGAGCCTGAGGATACAATGGACTCGCTGAAAGCAAAGCAGAAGCATTTGCTTGAAAGTATTCCGTCAAAGAAGATAAAAGTGTCTTATCACGAAACGCCGACATCTCTGCTTGAGGGTGTTCTTGCACGTGGTGACAGGCGACTTGGGAAAGTGCTGCTTCATGCGTTTGAACTTGGATGCAAATTTGATTCCTGGGATGATCAGTTTAATTTTGATGCTTGGATGCAGGCTTTTGATGAATGTGGTATTGATCCGCATTTCTATACACACAGAAAACGTGAATTTGCAGAACTTCTGCCTTGGGATCACCTTGATTTCGGTGTCAGCAGAAAGTTCCTTGAAAATGAAAATAAAAAGGCTCATATGAATGAAACCACCCCTCACTGCAGAATTAAATGTGCAGGCTGCGGTGCCAATAAGTTAAACGGAGGTAATTGTGATGCGAGAAGTTAGACTTCGTTTTTCTAAAACAGGCAGACTGAAATATATCAGTCATCTTGATATTAACCGTGCGATGAGCAGAGCTTTTAAAAGAGCAGAAATACCGCTTTGGTATACTGAGGGCTTTAATCCTCATCCTTATATGAGCTTTTCACTGCCTCTGTCACTTGGTGTTGAAAGCCTTTGCGAGAGTGTTGATATAAGACTGATTGACAGTATTGACAATGCTGATATAAAAAGCAGAATGAATGCTGTTTTGCCTTCTGATTTGAAGATTGTTGATGTTTACGACAATTTCCGTGATAACAGCGAAATTGTATATAGTGATTATGTATATAAATTTCAGTTTGCAGATAATGAAGAAGCACTCGGGAAAATTTCCGACTTGCTTTCAGGTGAAGAAATAACCGCATTGAAGAAAGGCAAGCAGGGAAGAAGAAAGGTCCTTAAAGAAACGAATATCAAGCCTTTTATTGACAGATATAATATTTCAATCAGGGATGATATAATTATTCTTAATATCCGCTTGCTTGCAGGCGGAGAAAAAAATCTGAATCCGTCATTACTTTTTGACACAATCATAAGGTTGATTGATATGGATTTTGAGTGGAAAAGTATTGCAAGAATAGCACTTCTTGATAAGGATTGTAAAGAATTTAGATAAAATGCTTGCATTTTCAATAATAGTGTGATATTATATATCAGCATTTGTTCCGTTGTATCTCTTGCAACGAGCTTAAATGCCCAATGTGTGAGCATTTAAAATGGATGGTCCGCTTTCAATTTCATTAGATTTTGTTATGAACATCTCATAAATAATAAGGAGGAAATTAAAATGGACGCACTTAAATTAATCGAGCAGGACAGCATTAAGGCAGAACTTCCAAAGTTCGGTATCGGTGATACTGTTAAGGTATCAGTTAACATCCGTGAGGGTTCTCGTGAAAGAATCCAGATGTTTGAGGGTACAGTAATCGCTGTTAAGGGCTCAGGTATTTCTAAGACTTTTACAGTTCGCCGCCTTTCATATGGTGTTGGTGTTGAGAGAGTGTTCCCAATGCATTCACCAAATGTTGTTAAGGTTGACGTTGTTCGTCACGGTAAGGTTCGCCGTGCTAAGCTTTATTACCTTCGTGACCGTGTTGGTAAGGCAGCTAAGGTTAAGGAAAGCATTCAGTAATATCAGTATAAAATATAAAAAATCACAGCCGAAATACGGCTGTGATTTTTTATTGTCTCTTCAGCAAAGAAAAAACCCCCGGTTCTACCGGGGGAAATAAAAAGCTTTAGTAAAAATAAGAA
>ERZ808051.309-NODE-309-length-59716-cov-5.104311_pt1 | contig 59716 bp, 64 predicted proteins | sample MGYA00380199_ERZ808051 | MGnify/ENA primary metagenome ERZ808051 (study PRJEB31490, sample SAMN06133391) | mouse gut metagenome | isolation source: J11 | host: mice | place: China: Chengdu | collected 2015-05 ... | reverse complement strand
CCCGGCTGCAGCGCCCCGCTTGTATCAATTAATTTTGCCCCCTGCGCTGTCAGTTGACCGGCATATTCTCCTGCATATAGCACTTTTGGCAGGATTTCCTTCAGTTTCCAATGGTAATCCTTATTTTTGATCATTTGATCAAAGATTCTTATTTTCTCTGCATCGTAATCATGAGCCCCTGTATCGACAGGGAACATCCCCGATGCGTCATTGACCCCCAAAACCTTTTCTCCTGTCAGCTTCCAGTGGACGTATCCTGCCAGCGTGGTTATGTAACGGATCTGCCGGACGTGGTTCTCATCCCGGAGGATATTCTGGTAAAGATGTGCAATACTCCAGCGCAGAGGAATCTGAAACTGCAGCATGCGGGTCAATATTTCCGCCGCCTCGGCGGTATTGGTATTTCTCCATGTACAGAACCTGGACAGCAAAACCCCATTTTCGTCAAATGGAAGATATCCGTGCATCATGGCGGACACTCCAATTGCTTTTAAGGTTCTTATTTTCACCTGGTACTTTTCTTCCACCTCGCAGCGAAGGCTTCTGTACCCCTCCTGGATCCCCTGCCACGCTTCCTCCAATGAATAGGTCCATATGCCGCCTTCCAGGCGATTTTCCCAATAATAACTTCCGGAAGCGACTGGCCGGTGATCTGAGCCCAGCAAAACCATCTTGATTCTTGTGGAGCCCAGTTCCATTCCAAGAATGCAGGCTCCCTTTTCAATGTCATTTTTTACATGATTCAACTAATTCATCTCCTGTAAAATGCGTTATTTATGTCACAGTTCAGCCTTGCGAAGATCTGAACTGTTACTTATTTATAGTTCTTTGGGAACTTTGAGAGAATGAAACCGTAAGATTTCCTGAGATCAGCTTCCCAGTTATCTTCGTCTGTGTCCCACATCTCCACTGTGAATCTCCTCACCCCCATTTGAACGGCCGCCTGGATTATTTTTTCAAATTCCACATAACCTGTCCCAAAAGGAATTTCCCGGAATTTGCCCGGAATTGTTTCTTTTAAATGAATCGCCAAAACATGCCCGGCTCCGGTTTTTAGATCACTTACCGCATCGCCGCCCTCCGCAAGCGCCGCATTTGTCATATTTCCCACGTCCGGATAGATCTGAAGCCACGGCGAATTTACCATCTCAATATAATGCATGCATTTTTTTACTGTATTTAAGAATGGAGTTTCCATCGTCTCAAACCCCAATGTCACGCCCCATTTTGCGGCCATTTCTGTACTTTTCATCAGGTTTTCCAGAAACCATTTCTTTGTTTCATCCGTTGATTGTTCGTAATACACATCATAGCCCGCTATCTGAATGATTCTTACCCCTAAATCACAGGCCAGCTCAATGGCGGATTCCATGATCTCCATTCCTCTTCCTCTGACCGCTTGATCCGCACTTCCCATGGGAAATCTTCGATGCCCCGAAAGGCATATGCTTCCCACAGGCAGTCCCTGTTTCTTCCCTTCCATAACAATCTTCATTCTTTCCATCCGGGGCATTTGAAGCCGGGATAACCGTTCATCGGTTTCATCAATACTCATTTCAATATAGTCAAACCCGATCTTCTTTGCGAGCCGCATGCGCTCTTCCCAGGTCAAAAACGGAGAAATCGCTTTTTCATAAATTCCGAGAGAATAGTTCTTCATACTTAAAGCCAGTAGCCCTCCATATACTTTGCGGTTCTTAAGTATTCATCATATTTTTTCTGGTAAATATCCCTGACTGTTGGATCCGGATAGACAATGCTTTTAATGCGAACCGTTTGCTCCACTGCCTCACGAAAGCTATGAAAATGCCCGCACGCGATTGCGGCAGTCATGGCAGCTCCCAATGTTCCCGGTTCTTTGGCATCCTGCAATTCAATCGGTATTTTTAAAATATCCGCAAACATCCGCACCCAGAAATCCGAGGCGCATATACCGCCCCCCAATCGGACCGCACATGGCTTTGTACGGTTTTTCAGCAATTTATCCAAATGCTGCCTGTGGCAGAATACAATCCCTTCCATGATACTCCTGATCATATGGGAATATGTATGGTTTGCCTGTAGCCCAAGAAAGCATCCAAAGGCGTTTGAGTGGGCCGGACCTCCAAACAGATACGGAAGAAAAACAGGGATATTTTCATACATATCAAGCTCTTCCGCAAGATGGTCTGCATAATCATACAAATTGTCTCTCGTATGAACTCCCATCCACTTATCACGCACGATATTTCTGACAAACCATTCAAAGTTTGATACGGATGTGGGGCTGCTTTCCTCCACCAGGTACCACCCTTCTATGCAATAACAGGAGTTCATTCTTGTCCTGCTGTCTTCCACATATTTTTCAGAAATATATTCATTGATCCCCCAAGTCCCTGCCAATACTGCGATTCTTGAATGATCTGTAATTCCCATTCCAATAGCGCAGGCATCAATGTCAAACAGACCTGCCGCACAAACCATCCCTTCCGGCAGGCCAGCAGCTTCTGCCGCCTCTTTTGTAACGAATCCGGCAATCTCCTCCGGCTTCAGCAGAGGAGGACATTTTTCTATCAGATTCTCCAGACCGGCAAGCTTTAGAACTTCGTATGAAATACACCTGTTATCCAGATCCATCATCCCTGAGCCGGAATAATTGGTAAGTTCCCCTCCTGCGATTCCTGTCATCCTGTATCTTATATAGTCATTCACCCCAAATATCCATTTGGTATGAGCAAGTGTTTCCGGTTCGTTTTCCGCCAGCCATCGAAGAAGACAGATTGGCTGACAGGCCCTTAACCCTTGATGCGTATGCTCATACATTTTTTCGGCAATGCCGTTTTTTTGCCATTTCTGCATGATGCCGGATGCTCTGGTGTCTGTGGACAGAATTCCTTTTCTGACCGGATGGCCTTTCTCATCTACCAGATAAATTCCCTTGCCATGGCCGGAAAAAGAAATTGCTTTTATATTCTCAGGCGCCACATTTGAAATTCCGATAACCCGCTTAAGGACCTGGCAATTTGCCTCCCAAAGCTTTTCCATATCCCGTTCGGACCATCCGGATGCGGGAATTTCCATTTCAAGAAGTTCCCGGGCACAAGCCATTCTTTTCCCGCTCTCATCGTAAATCGCTGCCTTTACCAGCGTTCCGCCATTATCAATTCCGATAAAATATTGCATATGTACCTCTATAAAGCGAATTATCGAAGTTCCAAAAATACTTGTTTCATTGCCGGATAGATTTTTTTAAACTTCTGATATTGCAGCTCATATTGCTCTGTGAGCATGGAATCTGGTTCCACGATTCTGGTGATCTCCACCAGTCTTCCAACAGCTTCCTTCACACTGTCATATTCACCGCATCCCACCATACTCAGAATAGCGGCTCCATATCCGGGCCCCTGTTCGGTTTTCACCATACCAAGAGGCATATTGAGAACATTGGCAAAAATCTTCTGCCACAATGGACTTTGGGCGCCGCCGCCGCAGAAAGTGCTCCCGGTCACAGGAAGAGGAAGGGACTTAATTACCTCAAGAGAATCCCGGATCCCGAAAGCTACGCCTTCCAGAACAGATAATACCAGAGCTTCCCGCGTGGTATCCATCGTAAGTCCCGTAAAAGTTCCTCTTGCGTTAATATCATTTATAGGACTTCTCTCCCCCATAAGATATGGAAGGAAATACACATGATTTTTTCCCAGGATATTTTCCGGTATACGGCGTTGTTCCGCCCCATAATCCGATGTGTGCAGAATGGTATCACAAAGCCATGTGTTGCAGCTTGCTGCCGACAGCATGCACCCCAGCAAATGATAGTTTCCGTCCGCGTGTGCAAACGTATGGATCGCATGCCTGGGATCCATACGGCAGCCTTCAGAAGAAATCAAAACCGTACCGGAAGTTCCAAGGGAAATATTACACTTCCCATCTCCTACCGTACCTGTCCCGATACCCGCTGCCGCATTGTCTCCTGCCCCTGCCACAACTTTGACCTTTTCGCTTAACCCGCACGCTTTTGCCGCCTTATGGCATAGACTTCCGATCACCTCGAAACTTTCATGAAGCTTCGGGAGCTGCCATTCATGGATATTGCAAATCTGCAGCATTTCCTTCGACCAGCGCTTATTTCCAGTATCCAAAAGAAGCGTGCCGCTTGCATCAGAATAATCACAGCTATGAACACCTGTCAGCTTATAGTTAATATAATCCTTCGGCAGCATAATTCTGTATATTTTATCGAAATTCCAGGGTTCATTTTTTCTCAGCCATAAAAGCTTTGGCGCTGTAAAGCCGGCAAAGGCTGCATTTGCCGTATAGTCTGCGATTTTATTTTCCCCCACTGTATGGTTTAAATACTCAACTTCTTTTTCTGTCCTGCCGTCATTCCACAAAATTGCCGGTCGTATTACTGTATCATCCTTATCCAGGATCACCAGTCCATGCATCTGTCCGGCTGCGCCGATTCCGCGGATTTCGTCCACATCCGTTCCTGCGGTCAGCTCTCCTATACCGGCAATACAGGCGCTCCACCAGTCATCAGGATTCTGCTCGCTCCAGCCAGACTGCGGATAAAACACAGGATATTCCTTTGTTACCGAATTTACAATTTTTCCAGTTTCATTGACAAGCAAAAGCTTGACCGCTGATGTTCCCAGGTCAATTCCTATATAAAGCATGCATTTCCCCTCTTTCCCTTACCACGGCATTAAAAAGCTTCCGTGTTTGCTGGTTTCTGACGAAAACAAATACAGATTTTCCGAGACAGTTTTCCTCAGCACTTCAATAAAATAGTCCATATACTGTGTTTTTTTACGGTCCTTTCTAAACATGATGGTTACCGTATTACAGTTTTCCAGGCCCGGAATCGGAAATATATTGATTGGGTTATCCTGTGAATGCTCATTATAATTTTTAATATTCGGGATCAGAAATTGAAGAACGAATGTGGCAACAATATCACACAAATTGATATTCAATTCATTGCTGTCGGTTGTTACCATGAAAGAAAGGTTTACTTTTTCCTTTTCCAAAAAATTTTTAACATAATTGTCAATGTGTATGGATGTGGGATTAAAACAAAACGGAATATGCTCAAAATCGTGAAGATTCACACCGTTTCGGAATGCATAGATACAGTCCGGATACTCATTCGGAAAATATATCTGAAGCAGCCGGTCCGATATTCCCAGATAAATACTCTCCGTCGTTATTTCTAACATCTCAAGATCTGAGGACGGTTCCGGAGATATTCCCAAAGCAATATCCAAATCTCCGTCCAGGATCCTCTGTCTTGCCTGTGCAGTGTTAATAAGATCAATGGATACTTTTACAGACGGATAAATATTTCTCATTGCCCTGACCACCTTGGGAATGACTGCGAACGAACGGCCATAGGAGATTCCGAAACTTATCTGTCCGTCAATTCCATTTTTAATACAGTCCAGTTCCTGTGATAATGTGTCTGTCAACTGCTGCAGCTGTTTGGCCCGTTCAAACAGAATTTCTCCTGCCGGAGTCAATCGGAAAACAGGTTTCCTGTAAAACAACTCCGTCCCATACCGTTTCTCTAAAGATTTTATATATTTGCTCAATGCCTGCTGAGAAACAAAAGCTCTCTGTGCTGCTTTCGTAATATTAAGCTCCTCTGCAACAAGAATAAAATATTCAAAATCTTTGGGGAGTATATCTGATGCCATCGAACCCTCCTGTTCAGTGAAATACAGGCTGCCGGGAATATGTATCCCGGCAACCTGAACGTGCTTGTCCTTTCATCATACTATTTATGAAGAGAGAGATCCAATTCCTTCATTTGTTCAAAATATCCTTGTAATGTTTCGGCCTTTTCCTTTTCAAATCCTTCTGTAAACTCCGTTTCCACAAATACTTCCAGCATACGGCAGGCAAGATCGTATGCCACAACATTTCCGCCCATGGCCAGTACATTGCAATTCGTGATCGTCCTGGCCATCTTTGCCGTATCGTAGCTCTCCACAAGGCCGCAGTAAACACCAGCATAGCGATTGGCTACAAGATTGACCCCCATTCCGGAACCACAGACTACGATTCCCAGATCATACTCCCCCGAGGAAACTGCTTTCCCGACGGCGGCGCCAACTTCAATATATGTCATTGTGGGACTCGAGGTTGCATCCGTAAAATCGTATCCTTTTTCTTTCATGAATGCAACCAGCTTCTCTTTTAAATGAAAAGCAGATTCTTCTCCTGCAATAATAATTTTTTTACTCACAATTTTCTCCGTTTCTTTGTCCTGTGACAGGCTGTTATCAGTGTTCCCTCTACTTTAAGATTCCATGCCTTGCGATAATGGCATCGGCAAGCGCAATCGTGCGTTTTGCTTTTTCAATAACCGGGGGATCCACATATACCCCATCTACCCAGATTTCTGTAAGACCTTCCTCAAGTCCCTTCTGATATCCGTCAATAATGTGACGCGCACGTGCAACATCCGTTTCCGAAGGAGCGAAAATCCCATTTATGATATCAATCTGCGGCATGATGGAAACAGATCTTCCACTAAATCCCATCTGTTTTATATTGGCAGTATCTGCTTCAATGAAAGCGTTCATCTCATCCAGCTGCTCCGGCAGGCACACGACGGTGGTATCATAGGCCTGAATTCCGGCGGCATTGGCAGAATAAACCAGTTTCTGTTTTGCATATAAGAGCTGAACGGTGCCGGGAGTCAAATCCCGGTCCACATTCAATGCACAGGTAAAATCTCCCGCTCCAAATCCCAGTCCTGTGACTCGTTTGCTGCATCTTGCCATCTCATATGCATTCATTAATCCAAGAGGAGTTTCGATCATCAGAATCAGCTCAATCGTATTTTGGGCAATTCCATGGGTCAGTTCATATTGTGTAATGATCGCATCAACGCCAATGACATCATCCCTTGTCTCGCATTTGGGAAGGCGGATGACATCCGGAACACATGGCAGAATTGCTTCCAGGTCCTCCCGTCCCCACTCTGTGTCAAGTCCATTGATGCGTACCCCTCTTTCTTTCCCTTTAAAATCCCAGTTTTTCATGGCTTCCACAGTAAATTCTCTGGCTTTTCGTTTATGGCTTGCAGGACACATATCCTCCAGCTCCATGACAATCGTATCTGCAAAGCTGTGATCAATCGCTTCCCGGAGCTTTTTCTCATCATCACCGATGACCCATAACAAAGTTCGTCTGAGTTTCATCTTTCCTCCTCGTAATTATTTAAAATTTACATCAATCGGACAGACGGGCAAGAAGCCATTCCAGTCCGTTCTTCATACACCGCTCCGGCTGTTCCTCGTAAACATACGGGTCACGGCTCCCGCGCATATTCAGGGAAAAACACCCTTCATAGCCAGCCTGTTCAAAACTCTTTAAAGACTTTTCCAGGTCCAGGTCTCCCTCACCGGGAGCCAGATGCAGAATGCCGGACTTGCAGTCAGCAAAATGTACGAGGAAAATGTTTTCCAAACCCAGCTCCTGAATAAACGTTTCCGGCTCCAACGCCATTTCGCGAAGATAGACCGTATCCGCCACAAAGCCAAGGGAATCTGACGGAATTTCTTTCTTCAGCCTTTTTGCTTTTTCCACACTGTCAAGCAAAGAGCTTTTCCTTGAGCCTGTAACATAAAGGGCAATCTTGACCCCAAAACTTTCCGCAACGGAAACAAGATACGCCACCGCCTCTTTTGCTCTTGTCCAGGCGGCTTCTGCGTCTGCATCCAGGGGGGCCTGTCCCATATTGAACGATACAACCGGAGCCTGTAATTTATCCGCATACTGTATGGCATCGACTAAATAATTTACCGTTTTCGTTCTGGTCATGATGTTTTCCGATGCCAGATTCATTGGATATTCCATTGTCGGCGCAGTCAGACAGATAATTGTAAAGCCCTTTTCATCTAATTTTTCCATAAGCTTTTTTGTGTCCGCTTCCGTCACATCTTCAAAATAGAAGTGCGGCTCACAGCATACAAATTCCATCGGCTTTATGCCAAGCTTTTCCATTGAATTTAAAGTATAGTCCAAAGAACATTTGTGGTAAGGATAATTGGTAAGCGCAATCTGCGATTTCTTAAGACCCATTCCTATTCTCCCCTCGATTCCTATTGGTTTTCAATATGTTCGCACATCCACCGGTATCCTTTTAACATTGCTTCATGGGCGGCGTCCTCTGCTCCCTGTAACTCAAGAGACAGATAGCCCGAATAGCCTCCATCATCAAGCACCTGCAGGATATGCTCCAGCGGAAGCTTTCCTTCTCCGGGAACCATATGCAAAGAGGAAGTAGCGTTTCCCAGCCCATCCGTGAAATGTACATGTCTGAGATTTTCCATTCCAATATTTTGGACAGCGTCCTCGATGGTCTCCGGAATTTTTACCATGACAACCGTATCGGTCATGCCCTTATACCCGGGTGAGTTGACTTCATCAATCATTCTGCGTAAGTCTTTGGAACTTTGCAGAACCGATTTCCAGGTAAAAACAGAATATTCGGAGGTAATAACCACATCCCTGGAAACCGCGTATTCCGCCAGTTCGCCCATGGAATCCGCAGATCTCTTCCAGGCCTCCTCTGGCGACTCATCCATCAGCGAATAGCCAACATGCATCTGGATCAAAGGCGCGCCAAAAACATTCGCACAGTCAATTGCTGTTTTTAGATATGTAATGCTCCTTCTTCTGTCTGAAAAGCTGCCTGACGCAAGATTAACAGGATAATTCATCACATCCGGAGTCACGCAGATGCATTGAAGATTGTGATCGGCGATTTTTTTCGCAATTCGCCTCATATCTGCATAACCCATATCCTCAAGACTGAGAAGCGGATCAACCGCCTGAAATTCAAATGCCTTTCCACCGATACGCTCAAGGGAATCCAACGTATAATCCAGAGAGCAGCGATTATAGGGAAATGTGGACATCGCAATCTGTGAACGTTTCAAATTTTTTAAATTCATATCTTCCCTTCCATTTCTACTGTATTTTATCTGCTAGCAAACCTTTATCTTTTTGCTGATGGCTTCCGCCAGCTCCAGGATATATTTGCTGCTTTCATAATCATCCGGATCAATCCATTTCCCGTTCAGATATGCATCCGCTTCCCCGGCCTTCTTACTTCCCTCATATGCCGTAACGATGGTCCTGGCCATTTCCACTTCCTGATCACTGGGTGCAAAGATATCATTGATCATATCAACATGATCCAGAGTCCCTACGGATCTTCCTGTAAATCCCATTTCCTTATCCACTTCTGTATCTTCACGGACAAAATCCTTTATTCTGGCAAGTTCTGCCGGATCATTGGTACCCACTACCGTATCAGTCACTCCAATTCCGGCAGCTTTTGCATCCAAAACCATTTTCTGCTTCGCGTATACCAGCTGAATATTCCCTTTCCGGGTAGATCTCTTCACATGCATTGCCGTTGTAAGGTCTCCTGCGCCCAGCCCCACCCCGGTAACTCTTGAACAGCAGCTATCCAGTTTGTAACCGTTCATAATACCCAAAGGTGTTTCAAGAAGAATCAGAATCTCAATCGTATTCTCAGGCAGCTTATTTTTCTTTTCAAACTCGGTGATAATTTTATCCACCTTCAAAATCGTTTCCACCTGCTCTGCCTTTGGAATACGGATGGTATCCGGCATACACGGCAGAATTGCATTCAGATCATCAATGCCCATCTGTGTATCCGGATGGTTAATACGAACAATCTTTTCTTTTGTTCCAAGATCTTTTTCCTTCAAAATCCGGCACAGGTTTTCCCTGGCACGGAGTTTGTCCGGTCCGGGACAATGCTGTTCCAGATCAAACTGGATTGCATCTGTGTTTGTTTTCAGCACATCATCAAGATTGGCGAAATCAGGTCCATTCACCCAAAATAATGTTCTTCTTACTCTCATAACTGGTCTCCTTTATGCTTTATTCACAGCGTTTTGACGCCCCACAGTTCCCTTTATTCAAGATTTGCATGCAGTTTAAATGCTGCCGATCTTTCAAGTCCCATAACGTCGCTATGTTTCGCTATCATGGCATCCAGAAGGATGAGCATGGCCTGCTCAAAAATCTGTGTTTCATCTGTATCGCTGCTTTTGCTCACCTGAAAATGTATTTCTTTCCCTGCCTCAGCACGGCTATCCTGGTCTTTGGTTAAAAGGAATACATCTGCTCCTTTCTCTCTCATCTGACGGATCACCGTTGATGTAACTTCATCCTTACCAGACGCGTCTGAAACGATAAAGATATCGGAGTCCTCCGGTTCCGGACAAACCGTATCTCCCCAGACAAATGCCCTGACGCACATATGCATCAGCCGCATCAGGTAGCACCGCATAAGCGTAATCTGGCGTGGAGCAAATGACCACACAAAAACATGCTTTCCCTGTTCTGCCGCCAGACTGACTGCTGAAAACATTGCCTCTGCCTCAGCTTCCTCCATATTTCTGATTACATTTTTGATATCGGCAGTCAGTCTAACCGCAGTCTCCATCAGTCTCTTGGGGGTGATTTCTGTCTGTTCCTTCCCCTCGGCACTGTAACATTCTGCTATGGCCTCCAGCAAAAGGAACATACTCTGCTCGTACTTTCCTCCTCCCGGCTGTATGGAAGTCCCGATTCCGCCGCAGGCAGCGGTTCTTCCGGGAATGACGACTATATAGTCAGAAATGCTCTGGCACAGGGATTCTTTCACAATCGTCAGCAAAACGACTTTTGCGCCAAAGGCATGGGCTCTTTCTCCTATGCTGGCAACTCCGATATTATGACCTGCACCGCTTGCAATAATTAACAGATCCCCTTCTCCAATCGCCGGAGTAACGGTATCCCCCACAAAGTATGCTGTCTTCCCCGCCTTCTGCAGTCTTGTGATAAAGCATCTGAGCATTGCCTGACATCTTCCGGGCGCCCACGCAAATACCCTGTCAGCCTTTTTTATATCGCCATAGAGTTGTCCTGCCTGTTCTGGTTCTACCTGCTCCAAGCATTCCTTCAGTTCATCTGTTATCTCACAGGCAAATTTCTTTAAGTCCGTTATCATAAGCACCTCCGCCTATTTAAGGTTCTGGGAAAGGATTGCCATCAGCAGTACAAGTCCTGTAATCATATCCTGCCAGTATTTTGTCATCCCTGCCATGGTAAGCATATTTCCGATCATGCCGTAAATCAAAACGCCTATAATGATTCCGCGAATGTCTCCGCGGCCGCCTCTCATCCGGGTTCCGCCGATAACGACGGTGGACATCATTGTAAATCCCCACTGGCTGCAGCTTGCCGGATCTCCCACACCGGTTCTGGCAACCAGGAACAGACCTGCAATACATGCCAGCACACTGCAGATAAAATGGGTGATCATCTGTGTTTTAACCACATTGATTCCCATCATGGATGCGCTTTCCGAATCCCCGCCGATGGCATAAATGGCTCTTCCTGTTGACGTTCTTGTTGTAAAATACCAGAACGCAAACACCAGAATTAAAAAAATGCAAAACGGAGTCGGGAGAAATCCAAACAGATTGCTTCTGCTGATACTGTAAAACAGGCCGATATGAGGAGTCTGTTTGGAAATATAAATGGTTGAATCGTTATTAATAATTAATCCCAGCGAGCTGAGTATCCATCCAACGGAAAGTGTGGCGATCATGGCTCTTACATGAAGCTTTGCAATAATAAAGCCATTTATAATACCCACCAACGGCCCAACGCATAAGGCGATCAACACCGAAATCCATAAGTTTAAACCAAGCTTTGTAATGCAGAAGGTAAAAATCATCCCCGTAAGCATGGCGGTATAACCCACGGATACGTCACGGCCTCCCGCGATGATACACAGGTTCACGCCGATTGCGGCGATTCCAAACCAGCTCATCTGCCTTAATACATTGGATACATTGCTCCATGACATGAATGTGCTTCCAAATGTACATGTAGAAAAGAGTATCATGACAATAAGTACGAGCAAGGTCCCTTTTCCGCGAAGACAGTTTCTCACGTTTTGAATGGTAAGTTCCTTTTTATTCACGTTTCAGCACCTCCTCATGACCTGTTGGCCGACTGCATAGCAAGAGCCATGATAATAATCACCGCTTTCAGCACATTGGCCATCTGATAAGTAATATTGGTAAAATTAACGGTCATCGTAATCAGTGTCATCAGCAGTGCGCCCGCTGCTGCGCCAAGAAGTCTGGCTTTTCCTCCTCGCATGCTGGTGCCGCCGATGGTGGTAGCCGCAATGGCGCTCATCTCATAATCAATGCCAATGGTATTTGCGTCCGTGGCTCCGCTTCGGAATAACTCGATCATTCCGGCCATGCTGGCAAAGAATGCTGACAGCAGATAGACCGCCATAATTGTCCCGGTGACTGAAATTCCGCACAGATACGCTGTTCTCTGATTATTTCCGACTGCTTCCACATATTTTCCAAACCTGGTCTTTTTCACAATAAAAGCTGCAAGACATATGATTAAAACCATTGGAATCACAATCACCGGCATTCGGAACGAAAACAGGCGCGTCTGGGCAATTAATCTGCCAAAGACGCTGTTTACAGTTCGCGCAATCCCTGATGTGTAAATCTGTGCCCAGGCTCTGTATACCATTCTTGTAACTAACATTGCCACCATCGGCTGAAGTTTACACTTTGCCACCAGCGTGCCGTTGATCAGGCCACAAATCAGACATGCCGTTATGGCTATGACCATGGCAAGGGCCTCGTTGCCGGTAGAAAGAATCAATTCGCCGCAGATGGATGAAGAAATAGCCATGATTGCCCCGACCGAAAGATCGGTGCATCCTGCTGAGATAACAATCGTCATCCCCATTGTCACAAACATCAGGGATGCTGTCTGAGAAAGCATGTTCCAAAGCGTATTTATTTGAAAGAACTTTGCTGTAAAAACAGAATTATAGAGAATGAGAATCACGCACATCAGGATGGCCGCATTGTTAATTATGAAATCTATCACTGAAGTTCCATGGCTCTGCTTTTTAGACATGAGCGCCACCCCCTTCTTCTGCCCGATTATTCTGTGCATGAATACGTTTTCCTCCGGCCGCTATGGCAGAAGAAATATTTTCACTGGATATGGCGTCACCTGTCAGCTCTTCCATAACATGTCCTTCATATAAGACAATGATTCTGTCACATCCACGTACCAGTTCCTCAAACTCGGAAGAAATATAAACGACTGACAAACCATCCGCCGCGAGCTTCTGTATCAGCTTCTCAATCTCTCCCTTCGCACCTACATCAATTCCTCTGGTCGGCTCGTCAAAGATAATGAGCTTTGTGTTCATACACAGCCATCTGGCTACCAGCGCCTTTTGCTGATTCCCTCCTGACAGTTTTCTGATTTCCATTTTGGCAGAAGGAGTCTTTACAGCCAGCCGGTCAATAAATTTTCTTATGACTTCCTCTTTCCTGCCATTATCAATAACGCCAAACCTTGTATAATTACTGATGGATGGCATTATGATATTGTCGTCAACACCCATCAATGCAAAAATACCTTCACTTCTTCTTTCCTCCGTACAATAGGCAATTCCGTTTTTTATGGAAGCCGCCGGAGTCTTATGTTCCACAGGGTTTCCCATAAACAGACGTTCGCCGGTGAAATCCGCATCATCGCCAAAAATTATTTTTGCCAGCTCCGTTCTTCCTGACCCAAGAAGGCCTGCCAGGCCCACAATCTCTCCCTGCCTGATATCAATATTTACATCATATAATCTGTTTTTCTTATTGATATTCTTAAGACTGTAAATAACAGGGGCGTTCTCCAGGGCGTCATTTACTTTTTTTCTCTTTACCTCCGCCCTGCCGACTGCATCTCCGATCATACTGGTAATGAGCCTGTTCATATCAATATCCGCACTGTTATAGACCCCAATCAGTTTTCCGTTTCTGAGCACAGTAATTCTGTCGCTGATGGTAAAAACCTCATTCATTCGATGGGTTACATATATAATTCCAATCCCTTTTTCTTTCAGCCGCCGGATTTCTTTGAAAAGCACCTGGACCTCATCTTCATCGAGAGAAGAGGTTGCCTCATCCAGAATCAGGACTTTTGCATTTATCATCACTGCCCTGGCAATCGCCACCATTTGCTGTAAAGCTGCTGTCAGTTCCTGCAGCGGACGGGTAACATCAATCTGTATCGACATTTCGGCCAGTATACGCTCTGCCTCTTCGTTGGTTTTTTTCCAATCAATAAATCCACGGCTGTCTTTGACTTCATGGCCGATAAAAAGGTTTTCAGCTACACTTAAAAATGGGCTTAAATTTAATTCCTGATAAACGCTCCGGATTCCCATGGACTGAGATTCCACGACAGTCCTGGGATTAATTTCTTTTCCGTCAAGGAGAATCTTTCCGGATTCTTTCGTATACAATCCGGTAATTATTTTTATCAGCGTAGATTTTCCCGCGCCGTTTTCTCCCATAAGCGCCATTACTTCACCGGGACGTACTGAAAAATTCACATCAGACAAAGCAGGGATCTGAGCAAATGATTTGTTGATATGCAGCGCTTCCAGTACATATTCCTGTTTCTTCTGAATGTTATCCAACGTATCACCTGACTTTCATGCATAGTGATGCCTGCATCAGCAGACATGTCCGTTTACAGGGCCGGCATACGAAATCACCACCCATATACCGGCCCCGCATCATATTTCATCCTTCAATTATTAACCTGTATACCCGATGATAGTATCGTATTCATTAAACTTGTCATACCATTCCTGTGCGTTATCTTTGTCAAAAATCGTTGTTTTGATCTCATAGTATGGTTCAAGTTTCTCTCCCTGGAAATATTTTTCAATCAGCTCAAGCTGCTGCTCTGCATAAAAGCAGGGAGACTCAACTGCAATGTAGAGATCACCGTCAATAATGGCCTGAAGGTCTTCCTTTACACCGTCTACCACAATAATATAAATGTCTTCATTGGGCTTATATCCCATATTTTTAACGGCCGCAATTGCACCGATTGCACAGTTATGTGTCATGCAGACAATGGTGTTCACACCTTTTTCGGCTTCTGGTCCGCCGGTGCTCATAATGTAGTTTTCAACAATTGACTGTGCATCCGCCGCCTTATTATATGCGGTCTGCACGCCAATCGTAACAATACTGTCGTCGGAGAAATCAATATTGTTATATCCGTTGATGCGATCCGTTGCACTCTGCATACCGGGCGTTCCAAAGGTTACTACTGCATACGCGGTTCCCTGGAGCTCTTCCTTTGCTACTTTCGCGGTTGCATGGCCGGCGTTTTCTCCCTGAAGAACCATATCAGACTGCAACAATGTAACGTAATCCTCTCCCGCGGTATAAACCTCCGGATTAAGCTTATTACCCATAATGAATACCGGGATCCCCGCGTCCTTGCACTGTTGAAGCACATCCTCATATCCCTCCATCTGGCATGGATCCAGGATAATCGCATCACAGTCCTGCTCAATCAGGTTTTCCACATCCGCAATCTGCTGCTCTACACTGTTATTGGCAACAGCATAAGGCACTTCGCATCCGGCTTCTTCAAAAACATAACGCAGATAATCCAGCTGACGGATAGCCGAAGCACTGGCATATGCATAGAAGGAGACTCCGATTTTAAGTTCTGATAACTCCTTCTTTTCAAAAGCAGCTTCTGTCTCCGTCTCGGCGGCTTTCGTTGTATCCGCTGCGGCTGGAGCTGCAGTTGTCTCTGCCGCTGTCGTGGCAGCCGCTGTAGTTGTATTGGTACCTGATGACGAGCACCCGGCAAACGTCCCTGCTGCCAATGCCAATGCCAATAAATAAGCTACTGTTTTTCTCATATTCCGATTCCTCCTGTTTTAGTTGTTTTCACACGATCGGCCATTCGATGGGTAAATTGTACAATTTTTTTCCATGTCTACATTTTATCTTATCTACATTTTACTGTAAATCAAACTTTTCTTGTTCACCAACAACCAAAAGTTGTTGCCTTTGTGCGATTTCCTGCCCATAATATGCATTTTCTCCATGTTTCCTCTTATAATGTTTATCAAGGATATATGGGGCTAAGCCGGCTTCCGGATTCAGGATCAGCGTCTTTAAATTCATCTCTGCAACTTTCTCCAACACAACCGCATTATGCACTGCGTTTTCAGGGCTGTCGCCCCACGCGAAAGGTCCATGGTTTTTAACTACTATCCCCGGAACCGCCATCGGGTTATATCCCAATTGTTCAATTGTTTCAATGATTACCTTTCCAGTGTTAGATTCATATGCCTCTTCCACTTCCGCTCTGCTCAATTCTCTTGTACATGGAATATCTCCGTAAAAGCAATCGGCATGGGTCGTACCCAATGCCTGTATTCCTCTTCCTGCCTGTGCAAATGACACAGCATTTACAGAATGGGTATGCACAATGCCCTTTATGTTTTCGTATTTTCGATACAGCTCCAGATGCGTTTCCGTATCAGAAGAAGGTCTTTGCCTTCCTTCAATATTATTCCCCGTTTTAACCTCAACGATCACCATATCTTCCCACTGCATTTTGTCATAGTCAACACCGGACGGCTTAATTGCCATATATCTCCTGTCGTCTGATATGCCGCTGACATTTCCCCACGTATAAATTACAATTCCTTTCTCTGCCAGGGAAAGGTTTGCATTCCACACTGCTTTTTTTAGATTTTCCAACATAATCCTGCCCCCGCTTCTCTGCCGTATTTTTATCGCTGCCGACTTGTCCTTTGGCATGCCGGCATTTTGTGCATATTTTTATCATAATTCTTTTTCGCTTTATCGTAAAACAGCAAATATTTTTATACACACAACTTATGGTTGTAAGGCAGGCTCTAAAAACAGGTTTCTGCAAAACCAGGGCCGCTGCGATGCGAGGGCGTAAATCTTTCTTTGGCCATAAAAAAATCCTTTTCAAGATACCTAAATCTGATTTTAGTATCCTGAAAAGGATTTTCTCCCTTACCCTTTAAATTCCATCTTGATTTTTTGCAGCAGCTCTGGTTCGCTGATCACCTCATAGCCTGTCTGCGTAATTTCGATCCAGCTGTGAATCGTGGGAACCAGAGTGTGATTGGTCGCCAGGTTTTCAACTCTTTTTTCAAATTCCGTCACTGTGACAAAAAAACGCGGACCCCTGCAACCGGACCCGCGTTTTTTTACCTGATGCTTTATTCCCTACTGAGGTTTCTTTACATCTTTAAATTTCTGAGCAATTTTCACAAGAAGTTCCACTGACTTTTCCATGGACTGTACGCAGACAAATTCATACTTTCCATGGGCATTGTGGCCGCCGGTGCAGAGATTCGGACAGGGCAGACCCATATAGGAGAGCCTGGAGCCGTCGGTACCGCCGCGGACCGGACGAATCACAGGAGTATCCACACCAAGCTCCTTAAAGGCTTCCGCCGCCACATTCATTAAGTACATATGCGGACGAATCTTTTCTGCCATATTATAGTAATTGTCGGCAGTTTCCACAAAAACGGTGCCCTCGCCGTATTTCTTATTTAAGAACTCTCCCACGGTGTGTCCCAGAGCCTTTCTGGCCTCAAATTTTTCCCGGTCATGGTCGCGCACAATATAGCGGAGTTCCGTCTCCTCCACGTTTCCGGACATACCGTTTAAGTGGAAGAAGCCCTCATACATCTGGGTATACTGTGGTTTTTCCGCCTCAGGAAGCATGGACTGGAATTCCATACCGATTAACAGGGAATTCTTCATCTTGTCCTTGGCGCTGCCGGGATGGATATTCTGGCCGTGGATAGTCACCTTCATATAAGCGGCATTGAAAGTTTCGTACTCCATGGAACCCCAGGCGCCGCCGTCTACGGTGTAGGCCACATCAGCGCCCCAGCCCGGAACATCGAAGAAATCCACGCCATGGCCCACCTCTTCATCAGGAGTAAAGGCAACCTTTACGGTTCCGTGGGGGATTTCCGGATGGGTCATGAGAATCTCAGCCATGGTGATGATTTCAGCAATACCGGCCTTGTCGTCAGCACCCAGAAGGGAGGTTCCGTCTGTGGTGATCAGGTCCATTCCCACATAGTTTTTCAGATCCGGGAAAACCTCGGGACTCATATGGATATCCAGAGCCTTATTTAAAATGATATCGCCGCCATCATAATTTTTGATCAGCTGGGGACGTGTGTTTTCATCGGAAAAATCCGGTGAAGTATCCATATGGGCTAAAAATCCCACAACGGGGCAATCCGCTTCCACGTTGGCCGGAATAGTTCCGTACACATATCCATGGTCGCTCATGGAAACATCCTTAAGGCCCAGCTCTTTTAACTCTTCCACCAGAAGCTTTGCAAGATCAAACTGCTTTTTGGTGCTGGGAACGGTGGCAGCGCCCTCTGCGGACTGGGTATCCAGGGCAACATACTTAAGTAAACGGTCAACAACTTTGGACATAATGCATTCTCCTTTTCTTTTAGAAGGCAACAGTTTGGATAAGCCATGGGCTGCTGCCTAAGAAATTTTAATATACAGCATGCAGATGCCGGAGCTAAAAGGGGTGGAATATCCCCTTTTGATCCCGGATCCGCAATTAAAGTATATCAAATTTTTGGGAACATGTCCATGACCCTGTTACGAAATCCAGCCCATTTAATGTTCGCCTACGGCGAAGGGCTGGATTCTCTCCAGCCTCCACGTATTTTTACGGACTTTGCAGCAAGTGCAGAGTCCTGGGCTGAACTGTTACTTAATTTCCCTGCAAAATTCTGGCAAGCTCCGAGTCTTCGTTTAAGATGACGGTTTTGTCGGCGCCCTTCAGGCTGGCCTTTAAAGCGTCCAGGCTGCGGATATAGTTGTAATAGTCGGCCTTGCTCTCATCGTTATAGGCCTCCGATAAAATCCGCATATACTCTGCCTCTCCCTCCGCCCGTATTTTTTCTGCCTGCGCCTTTGCCTCGGAAATCAGGACGGAAACCTGGCGGTCTGTGGAGTTTTTAATGACGTTGGACTCATACTGTCCATCCGCGATATACCCGGCGGCAATGTTCTGACGCTCGGAAATCATGCGCTGATAGACCGCCTCTTTATTAGAATCAGGAAGGTCTAACATTTTAGTTTCCACCTTCTTTACGGTAATCCCATAACTGTCCAGAGAACCTCCGATTTTTTCTGTAATCATCTCCGCCAGCTTCCCGTCACGGCCGGAAATCACATCGGCCTGGTCAGTGGAAGAAATCACATTTTTTACCGCATTATAAACCACAACGGAAATGCGGCTCTCGGCGTTCGCCTTGTTGGCGCCCAGGCGGGATAAATATTTTAATGGGTCTGTCACACTCCAGAGGGCAAAGGAATCCGTCACCATAACCTTTTTGTCCCTGGTATTCACTTCGCTGGGAACCAGGTCATAAATCATCTCATAATTGGGAATGGACTGGGTCGTCTGAATGAAGGGAATCTTAAAACTTAAGCCCGGAGTGTCGATGACGTGGACTACCTTCCCGAACTGTAAAACCAGCTTGTACTCATCGTTATAGGTGCTCACCATGCTGGAACCGAGGATCACCAGGGCAAAAACGGATATCAGAATCACCATCACGTTTCTTCCTGCTTTTTTCATATTGATTATGCCTCCTTACTTTAAAAGTCTGCCGCCAAACAGGCGGCATACATTCAGGGATGCCAAATGCGCCCACCAGACTTTCGCGGTGCGGTAATGCGCCTGACCGCTGGGCGCACGAAGGTTTACTATAAAAATCCGCCGCCAAACAGGCGGCATACATTCAGGGATACCCAATGCGCCCGCCAGACATTCATGTGTGGTGGTGTGTCCGCCGCCGGGCGCACGGAGGTTTACTGCGCTGCTTCGGAAGATTCCGAAGAGGAAACGGATGTGCCGGACACTTCCGAAAAAGGTTCTAACGGCAGCATGGTCTGTGTGCCGCTTCCATTGTCGATGATGACCTTAAGGCCCGGCAGCAGCTCTTCCATCGTCTCATAGAACATGCGTTTTTTTGTAATCAGCGGATATTTGATATATTCCGCATACGTGTCCTCAAACCGGGCCACCTGTCCGGTGGCTTCGTTGATTCTCTGCTGTTTGTAGGCTTCTGCCTCCTGCAGGAGCTTGTCGGCCTCCGCTTTGGCTTTTGGTATATTTTCCGACTTATACTTATTGGCTGCGTTGATGGCGGTTTCCATGCCCTGCTTGGCATCCTCAACCGCTTTAAAGGCATTGGCCACGTCCTCTCTTGGCATTTCGGAATCCTGAATCGACACATTATAAATGCCATAGCCGATATTTTCATCCACCAGACGGCTGGTGAGCTGTTCCTTGATCCGTTCCTGAATCTGTGTTTTTCCTGTGGTGATGACATCATCCACATTGAACATGCCCACGGTATCACGGATATAGCTCTGGGCCAGATTTTTGATAATACTCTCATAAACCGTGCGGTGGCGCACCGCCTGAATGGGGTCAGTGACCATGTACTCAATGTAAAAATCCACATTAGTCAGGTTAAAGTCCTTGGTAATCATAAGACTTTCATTTTCCAGGGAAACCGGATATTCCGTAGACGCTCCGGCCGCCCGCTCCGGATCTGTGGTGTAGCCGATCTGCATTCCGGTAATGGCCTTGGAGACCTTTGTGATTTTCTGAATCAGCGGAATTTTAAAATGGAGGCCGGAAGATTCCACCACCGCCGGACTTCCGAATGTGGTGACCACAGCCATTTCCTGCTCCGAAAGGGTGTAATAGCTCCCCATCCCGAGAAAAAGGACGAGAAGGACGAAAACCACAAGTCCCGCGCCTTTTGCCGCCTTCTGTGGTTTGAATCCGTTCTGGGCCTTTCCTGCCTTTTTTCCGGCGGCGCCTTCTTCCGTCTGTTCATAAACCACATTGTCTTCCTTATTCTGTTTTCTTTTGGCGGCACGGCCTGTCATTTCATCCAGCTTTCCGCTCTTTTTTAAAGATGAGAGGGAAAAAAGAAGAATCACTGCCAGCCAGATTATAAACTCCATCATTTATTTAAGGTTTCCTCCTTTTCTTTTCGGTCCAGATCCATCTGGAGCTCTTCCAGATAGTGGACAAACATATCCCGGTGGCTCCGTATTTTCCATGCCTTCGGCACCACCTCTTCGTAGGTAAAGCTTTTTCTTCCGCCCTCTTCCATCCGTTTCCAGAATTCATGGATCACGTCAAAGGGGACGTAATAAATCTCACCTTCCCCTGTAAAGGAAAGGATGATAAAGGCCACGCCGCCCTGCTTTTCAAACGCTTCCATGAAAGCGATCTGATGCGGGTGTATGTTCTGAAGAGGAAAGGTACGGACCGCACACTCCTTTGCGTCAAAGCAGACAGGGATTCCCTGTACAGCCCCGATGTAGTCAACGGTACTCTTCATATCAAAATAAGCCAGGGTAATGTGGCGGCTGACCTTGTCAATTTCAATGGGGGTAATGGGGGTGGGAATCTTCTGAATCAACGCCAGCTTTTTTTCCCGGTAGCTGTCGTTGGTATGGTTGATCAGATCCTCCAGCGTAGAACCCCTTAAGCCCCTGGTTTTCCAAGTTCCCATAATCGTTCTCCTGCTGCCATCCGCAAAAATTCATCCGGAAGCGGAGCCTCAAAGCTTTTTTCCGAAAGCCGTTCAAACTGCCCGCCAAGCTTTGGAAACTCCAGGCGGTAGGAATGAAGAAGCTGGGAGCGGATCCCGTAGATTTCGCAGACCCCCGCCAAAGGCAGCTTTCCGTATTTCCTGTCTCCCACGATCGGATGGCCGATGGAAGCCAGGTGGGCGCGGATCTGGTGGGAGCGCCCCGTGAGAAGCGTTACCTTAAGAAGTGTAAATGCCTTGTTGGAGGCCAGAGGCTCATAGCGGGTGAAAATCCTCTGCGCCTGCCCTTCCTTATCCGCCTCCTCTAAAATCTGCACCCGGTTGGCATTTTCGTCTTTTAAAAGCCAGCCATCGATGGTTTTGGGAGTTTTCATCTCTCCTTCCACAATACACTGGTAATATTTGTGAATGGTTCTGTCCCGGAACACCTCTGACAGCATCTGAAGTCCGGCAAGGGATTTCCCGGCAGCTACAATACCGCTGGTATTCCGATCCAGACGGTTGCACACCGAGGGCTTAAAGCTCCGCAGGGATGCCTCCGTGACCTGTTCCGTATCCAAGAGGTATTGTATCACATATTCCACCAGGGAAGTATCTGTATCCTTTGCCTTCTGGGACAACATTCCCGACGGTTTATTAATAAGAAGAATATCCTCATCTTCATATAAAATATCAAGCTCCACGGCCCGTGCTTTCCGAATCCGGGTCCGGGAAAATTTTTCAATGGTCTCATCGGCCAGAAAAAGCTTCACCACATCTCCCTCAGAAAGCTTTTCCGCTCCCTCACATTTTTTTCCATTGAGCGTAATATTTTTCTTCCGCATCATTTTATAGAAAAAGCTTTTGGGAGCCAGATTCATGTATTTGGCCAGGAATTTGTCAAACCGCTGTCCGGCTTCGTTTTTTCCGATGGTGATTTCCTGCATGATACCCGCATCCTTTCCGGCCCTACATGGACAGACTCTTTAAAAGTTTCTCCACATGTGGCGCACTTCCGTCGTCGTCCTCTTCGGTTACCGGCTTTAAGGAAGCCAGACGGTTTAAATAATTTTTCTTTTCAGTCATGATTTTCACGTTGCCGTCCAGCTTCCATCCGGTGAGCATTTCATTCAGAAATTTCTCCGCCTTCTTCGTATCGGCGGTTTTCACCGGGCAGAACATGTAGACCCCTGTGGGGTGGATAACGGAAACGTCAATGGGGAGGATAAAGTCCGGAGACGTGATAATCAGATCATAAAGCACCGGAAATTTTTCCTCCCAGGGACGGCAGGCTTCGTAAAAATCCGCCGGAGTTTCCGCAATTTTCCAGGAGGCAACCAGAGGGGAAGCCAGGTTCGCCATGGGGAGCACTGTCAGGATGGCGCTGATGGTCACAAGATTCCTGAGGGAATCACGGGTAATAAACTGACGTACCGCCAGCAAAGCGGCAATCACCGCCAGAAACAGTAAGACAATGAGAATCTGATTCCTTTTATGGGCGTTCCGGTATCCGTACATCCCTTTTTTTATCTTTTTCAACGTCATTTACCTCTCTAATCTGACCAGTACTGCGTTGTCATCCGTCAACGATGCACTGCATCGCCTTCTTTTTGCGCCCTGCTCTGACACAAATATCAGGCACGGCTATTCACCGTTATTTTTACAGGGCAGTACCAGACGATTCATAAGTTTGATCAAAATACCATGGGGAACCAGTCTGCACAGGAGGAAAAGTGCCTTCATGGAAATTCCGGGAACAGAAATTTCCTTTCCGGCCATACCGTCCTTTAAAGCCTTCCGGACCGTCTTTTTTGCACCTGCCATAAAAATCCTTTTATATGGCCCCAGAGCTCCTCTCTGAAGGGCCCCGTCAAAAAATTCTGTATCCACCGGCCCCGGGCACACGGCAGTAACAAAAATCCCCCTGCCGGAAAGTTCTGCGTTTAAAGCCCAGCTGTAACTTAACACATAGGCCTTTGTAGCCGCATAAACCGCAAATCCCGGCTGTGGCAAAAAGGCAGCGGCAGAGGCGAACTGGAGAATCCTGCTGTTTTTGGACATATATGGAAGCACAAGCTCTGTCACAGCAGTGAGTGCCTCCGCATTGAGCCGGACCATAAGAGAGGAGGTCCTCCAGCCTATCTCCTCCGCCGTTCCGACTCTTCCGAATCCGGCCGCGTTTATTAACAGCTTCACATCCGGCTTCTGCTCTTTTAAGGCTTCCTCCAACAATGACAGCCCGCCGGCGGCTGTAAGGTCCAGAGGAAACACCCTTACAGGGACGGGAACCTTACCTTCAAACTCCTTAAGCCTCTCTTCCCTTCTGGCGATGACCCAGATTTCCCCGATGCCGCCGAAGCGGTCGGCAATCTCAAAGACCATTTCCCTCCCCATACCGGAGGAAGCGCCTGTTACAATGGCAATTTTCATTGATCTGCTCTCTTTCCTTTTGATGGTTTGTGAATATTACGGATAGTTTTCTTTTTGCTGCGGTTCTTTTCGGTCTTTCCTTCTGAATCCTTTTTTGCCCCGGCAGGTTTTCCCGGTTTTTTTCCTCCGAAAGCTTCCGCCCCTTTCATGTCTCCTCTTCCCTTATCTTTGGTTCTCGGGCGAATCAGACACTTTTTTTCGTATCCGATTAAGTCCTCTCTTCCTGCCTTTATGAGGGCTTCCTCTACCAGATCGTAATTTTTCGGATTCCGGTACTGGATCAGGGCTCTCTGCATGGCCTTTTCGTGGGGGTTCACAGGGACATATACGGGTTCCATGGTCCTTGGATCCAGGCCCGTATAATACATGCAGGTGGAAATCGTGGAGGGAGTCGGATAAAAATCCTGAACCTGTTCCGGCATATAGCCCAGATCTCTTAAATATTCCGCCAGCTCCACTGCTTCCTTTAAAGTGGAGCCTGGATGGGAGGACATAAGATAAGGCACCAGATACTGTTTTAACCCAAGCCGCTCATTCATGGTCTTATATTCCCCTGCGAACCGGAGGTACACAGATGCCTCCGGCTTTCCCATTCGTCTTAACACCTTATCCGCCACGTGTTCAGGAGCCACTTTAAGCTGGCCGCTTACATGGTGCATGCATAACTCTTTCAGGAAGTCCCGGTTCTTATCGGCCAGCACATAGTCAAAACGGATACCGGAGCGGATGAAGACCTTCTTCACCTTTGGAAGGGCCCTTAGTTTCCTTAAAAGTGCAATATAATCCGTATGGTCCGCAATCAGGCTGGCACAGGGCTTTGGAAACAGGCACTGCTTATCGGGGCAGGCGCCCCTTGTCGTCTGCTTTTTGCAGGCAGGAAACCGAAAATTGGCCGTAGGGCCGCCCACATCATGGATATATCCTTTAAAATCCGGATCCTCCGTCAAAAGCTTTGCCTCGTTTACAATAGATTCATGACTTCTGACCTGAACGATCCTGCCCTGGTGAAAAGTCAGAGCGCAGAAGTTACAGCCTCCGAAACAGCCGCGGTTATTAATCAGGCTGAATTTCACCTCATCAATGGCCGGAACACCGCCCAGGGCCTCGTAGGAGGGATGTGGTTTTCTCATATAAGGAAGCGCGTATACATCATCCATTTCCTGGGTGGTTAAAGGCTTCGCAGGCGGATTCTGGACCACATAAAGATGATCATGATAAGGCTCGCAGAGCCGTTTTCCTGAAAAGGCGTCCGTATTCTGGTACTGGGTAAAAAAACTCTCTGCGTAAGCTCTTTTGTCTGTTTTTATTCTCTCATAGGGCGGCAGCATCACCGCGTCATAGACGGAATCCAAACGGTCCGTTTTATAGACGGTCCCGTCAATGAAAGTAATATCTTTTATATCCAGTCCGGAGTTCATGGCATCCGCAATTTCCACCACGGACCGCTCTCCCATCCCGTAAGACAAAAGATCTGCCTGGGAATCCACCAGAATGGAATGTTTTACCTTTCCGGACCAGTAATCATAATGGGCAAGGCGGCGCAGGCTGGCCTCGATGCCGCCCAGGATTATGGGGATTTTTTTATAGACGGACCGGATTAAGTTGCAATACACGGAGGCCGCATAGTCCGGCCGCTTTCCCATGACGCCTCCTGGCGTATAGGAGTCCTTTTCTCTCCGCCGTTTGGACACAGAATAATGGTTGACCATGGAATCCATGTTGCCGGCACTCACAAGAAAGCCAAGCCGCGGCTTACCCAGAACAGTAATACTCTCCTTATTCTTCCAGTCCGGCTGGGAAATCATACCCACCTTATATCCGCGGGCCTCCAGAACCCGGCTGATGATGGCATGTCCGAAGGAAGGATGGTCCACATAGGCATCTCCGCAGACATAGACGAAATCACACTGATCCCAGCCACGTTTTTTCATATCTTCCCGGCTGACCGGAAGAAAATCATATATCATAGCGTCTCCTTACAGCAAAAATACGCCGGCTTTTCATGGTCCAGAAGTTCAAAATAACTGTGGAGAAAGCCGTCGGCAAGGGAACGCTTTTCCTCTGTCAAATCCTGTGAAAAGGCATCCTCCACAGCGATCACAGTCATTCCCGCCCTCTTTCCGGCAGTAATTCCTGCCGGAATATCCTCAAACACCACACAGTCTTCCGGAGAAACGGAAAGCCTTCTGGCTGTTTCCAGATAAATATCCGGTTCCGGCTTTCCCTTTGACACCTCACATCCGGTCGTTATGGTTCCCAGATATTCCGTTATTTTTAAAGATTCCAGAACCACGTCCACCATGTCGCGTCCGTTGCTGGTGGCAATTCCTGTCTGAAGCCCCGCTTTCTTACAGTACTTTAAAAAATCCAGGGCCCCCTCTTTTAAGGGCACCTCATAGCGGTATTTATCAATGGACATCTGAATCCAGCAGGCTTTGATTTCCTCCAGGGACAGAGGAAGCCGAAACCGCTCTTTAAAGTAAACCGCCGTTTCAGAAAAACTCATTCCCTCTATTTTCCGCTGAAGATCATCCGGACAGCCATAGCCAAACCGGCCTAAAAATTCAATGTCAATTTCCTTCCACATCCACATGGAATCCACCAGCGTTCCATCCAGATCAAAAAGCGCCGCCTTTTTCCCTTTCAGTAGCTCCTTTATCATAACTGCTTCAACAACTCCAATTCCTGTTTTGTAAGAGGCCTGTACTCTCCCGGTCTTAAGGACTCATCCAGAGTCAGGGGCCCCATGGCCAGACGCTTTAAAAAAAGAACCGGACAGCCAACAGCTTCCATCATACGTTTCACCTGATGAAATTTCCCTTCCCGGATGGTAAGCAGGACTTCAGTTTCTGCCTCCCCATTTTCTGTTTTCCCGGTTTCTGTCTTCCCGGTTTCTGTCACAGACAAAATCTTAAGAACCGCCGGAAGACATTTGAGACCGTCCGGCAGAAGGAGTCCCTCTGCAAAGGAAGAGACGGCCGATGCAGGAACCCTTCCGGCACACCGGGCAAAATATACTTTATCCACATGGCTCTTCGGCGCCAGAAGCCTGTGGGCCAGAGCACCGTCATTGGTGATTAAAAGAAGCCCCTCCGTATCTGCATCCAGCCGCCCCACAGGAAACAGGTCCTTCCTCCTTTTCTGGTCGATAAGGTCCAAAACCGTAGGGCGCCGTTTATCCTCTGTGGCAGAAAGAACTCCCCGGGGCTTATTCAGCATGAAATATTCCATGGTCACATAAGAAACCGGCGTTCCGTCAAACAGCACCACATCTTCCGGAATCCTGATCTTTTTGTCGGCGTTTTTTACCACCTCTCCATTTACCAGAATACGCCCTTTCCTTATGTCCTCCTTCAGCCTGCTCCTGGTTCCCTTCCCCATATCAGCCAGAAACTTATCCAGCCGGAGTTCCTTTTCTTCCATGCTTTTTTCCTTTCTGCTGCATGTATCTTTTATTCTTGCATGTATAGGAAACGGACAAAATGTTTGCATTTTGATTCTTTTGTCGTTTGCTATGAGCATAATCATATCAAAATCCGTGGGAAAGTACAACCCTTTTCTCAGTAAGCGGCTCTGGTGCGGTACTGCTCCAGATATTTTAAAATCCAGTAAGGGTTCACGGAAAGTTCTTCGTAATGCTCTGTTTTCAGATAAATTCCCAGGTGGAGATGAACCGGAAACTGCCCGGTGGTGCCCTCCGGACCATATCCGGTATCTCCCATAAATCCCAGAAGTTCCCCGGCCTTCACCCGGGTCCCCTCCTCCCAGTCCCCGGCATATCCGGAAAGATGGGCATAATAAAAATAGGCGCCGCCGGGAGCCCGGATCCCAATCCGGAGCCCTCCCTTCGGGAGCCATCCTGCCTGTTCCACCACCCCGTCTGTGATGCTGACCACCGGATAAAGGCCGGGGGTATTGACTCCTCCCATGAGATCGCAGCCTTCATGTCCACGCTCTCCACCATAGGTCCTTGGTTCCATCCATCCGTTTTCATAGGAAATATCCGCCATGGAAAGTACTGTGCTTTCCGGAACCGGAAAAACCTCCAGATCATCAAAAATACTGTGGTAAACTTCACATAACCGGAAAAATTCCTGCGGTTTCTTTACCGGAAGACGCAGGGAAAAAGACCGGCCGTCTTCTTTCGTAAGATCAAAGTCACTTTCGATCATATGGGCGGCCAGCTCCTCACAGTCCACGAACTCCTGCGCCGCCGTCCATTTCCCCAGTTTCATGGAGCGAAAGGAATCCGTTTCCCAGCAGTAGGGAACCAGGCTGTCATACCCGGTATAAGAATCCATGACTCTCAAAAGCGAGGAATTAAAAAGAATGAGGAGAAACAAAAACAGATATTTCATAAGAAAGAGCCACCGTTCATAAGCTGTATTAAGAAAACTTTATTCCGGTGGACATGAAAAAATCCGTCTGTCTTGGTTTCATTTTAATTCTTATGCTTTCCCGGGCCGGATACGTGACAGAAGGCGCCAGATACGGCCTGCTTTTGTGGTACAACTCTGTGGTCCCCGCCCTGTTTCCTTTTATGGTGCTCTCCGGCATGATCGTTGCCGGAGGCGGTATCTCTGCCCTCATGACCCCCTTCTATCTGATTTTACATCCCTTTTTCCCTGTCACAAAAGAGGGATGCTATGTGCTGGTATCAGGGCTTCTGTGCGGATATCCCATGGGGGCAAAAACATGTGCGGACTTCCTCCGTGAAGGAAGACTTTCCCAAAGAGAAGGAAACTTTCTCATGGCCATATGCAACCACCCAAGCCCCATGTTCCTGCTGGGTTATGTCTATCCGTTTTTCGCGCCGGATACCGCCGTTTCCAGACTTTTACTTTCCGTTTATCTTCCTGTGCTCCTCCTGGCATTTCTGGCCGGGGCCGTTTATTTCCCGCACAGGTCCTCAAAAGCAGAACCCCGGGCAGAGATGTCTGACAGTTTTGGACCCCATGACTCCTCTGCTGATGAAGCCATTCTTTCGGCGGTGGAGGTCCTCTGCAAAATCGGCGGGTATCTGATGCTTTTTTCCATTTTTATTGTTTTTTTACGCCATATGGCATGGATTCCCGCAGGTGTCCGGATGCTTCTGATTGCATCCATGGAAATGACCACCGGAATCCGGGAAGCCGCTGCCTCCCTTGATTTTCCCGCTTCCGGCATGCTTTCCGTATTTGCTCTGGCTTTTGGCGGCTTCTCCGGTCTCTTTCAGACCAGATCCGTAATTACTTCCATGGGATCTCAGGAAGCAAAGGGCATGAAAAAAAATGCCGGATTATCCATCCGGCAATATTTTCTCTGGAAGCTTTTCCACGGAATCCTGTCCGCAGGCCTCTTTTATATTCTGACTTATGGCAGCTAATCACCAGCCGACGGATTACCGGCCGGCAATTACTGGCCGCCTTCTTCCGGCGCCTTTTCCGTAATGATTCCTCCGGACAGCTCTTTCCGGTTGGAGGAAACAATATCATAGCTGGAACGCATGGAACTCATGAAGGCATCAAAACGCCCCTGGGCTCCCTCCATGGTGTGGTTGATGATGGTCTGTAAGCTCTTTAACATGTCATCCGTATACTGGATGGATCCCTGACGGATGTTATTGGCATCATTTACAGCATTGTCCACGATAGCCTGGGCCTGCTCCTGCGCCTGGGCAATTACCTCGTTGGCGTGAGCATAGGCTTTCTGCATAATTTCATGCTCATTGACCAGTTCATTGGTCTGGGCTGTGGCCTCTGCCAGCATGGCGTCAGCCTTGGAATGGGCATCGGAAAGAATTGCGTCCTGATTGCTGATGATTTTCTGGTACTTTTTGATTTCATCCGGTATCCTGAGGCGCAGTTCCACCAAAAGCTCGTCCAGTTCCTCCTTATTTACGATAATTTTCGTTTTGGACAGCGGCTGAAAACTGCATTTATCGATATATTCTTCGATTTCACCGATTATTTGTTCAATTCTGCTCATAATCTTCTCCTTATTTCTTTCCCCTTGCCCGGGCATTTAATTTCTTATGTACCTCTTCCTCCACGAAAGGGGTAACAAAACTGGAAATATCCCCTCCGTAGGCCGCCACTTCTTTTACAGAACTGGAGCTTAAGTACGCATATTTCAAATTCGTCGTCAAAAATACAGTGTCAATTTCCGGAGCGATGACCCGGTTTAACTGGGCAATCTGAAGCTCATATTCAAAGTCAGTAACCGCCCGGAGTCCGCGGACCAGTCCATTGGCCCCGCATGCTCTGGCAAAGTCCACTGTCAGGCCGTCAAAACTTTTCACTTCCACATTGGGCAGATGTTTTGTCACCTCTCTTAGCATTTTAACACGTTCCTCCACGGAAAACAATGGAGTTTTCGCGCTGTTGTTGAGAACGCCGATGATTAAATGGTCAAAGAGCCTGGAAGCTCTTTCAATTACGTCAATATGTCCTAATGTAACCGGATCAAAACTGCCCGGATAAATTGCTTTTTTCATAGGGTTTCTCCCTTGCTTTTCTAAACAGTTACTTATTTTATTCCTTTTGCGAGAAATACATGTTTGTTGGTTTTATATTCCTTACTGCGGAGGATCTGATACCCCATGGGGGCCGCCCAGGAAAAATCTGTATGTAAGGACGCTTCCACAATGATCCTTGTTTCCTCATGGACAAGAGACGAGTCCCTTATGGACTCTAAAACCTGCTTTTCCAGCATATGGTCATAAGGCGGATCCATAAAAATAAAATCAAAGCTGCGTCCCTGTGCCGCAAGAAGCGAAAGACCCGCGAAAACATCCAAAGCCATTACCTCCGCTTTTTCCTCCAGCTTTGTGGTCCTTAAGTTGTCGCGGATACAGGAAATCTGCCTGCTTCCGTTATCAATGAAAACAGCCTTTTTCGCACCGCGGCTTAAGGCTTCGATGCCGATGGCACCGCTGCCCGCAAATAAATCAAGAAAAACGCATCCATAAAGATCGTTCTGTATCATATTGAACAGAGTTTCTTTTATCCTGTCTGTGGTAGGCCTTGTTTCCATTCCCTCCACAGTCTTTAAAAGCAGTCTTCTCGCGCTGCCTGCAATCACTCTCATAAAATACCTCGTGCCATGTATTCCCTAACATTATAATATCATCATCTTTGATATACAAGCGGTTTTTTCAAAAATAAATAACAGTGTAACCCACAAAAATCCCCTCCGCCGGCACATACGTCCGACGAAGAGGATTCTCATGTCTTAAGATGCCGCCGACAGACGGCATGTCCATTTTATGGCTTATTTACCGGCCATCTGCTTTTCCTGGGCCTCAATCATCTTCTTTACCATATAGCCGCCAACGCTGCCGTTCTGGTAGGAAGTAAGATTACCGTTGTAACCATTGGTAAGCGGCACACCTAACTCGGTTGCAACCTCCATTTTGAACTTGTCCATAGCCTCTTTCGCTTCTGGTACTACGACGCGGTTAGAAGAATTACTTGTACTTGTGTTAGACATATAAAACGCCTCCTTTTTGGTATTACCGGAGTTTATTTTGTAGTTGGTCTCCGGTGTTTTTTGCTACACTCCTATTATGGTCTGCGGCAAAAATAATACACTAGAAGGTTTTTCCTATTTTAAACAAAGGAAAGCACAGAGATTTCCCCTTTTTTCCGCCGATGTCCGGTGGGAGAACAGAAGATCCGGATTGCAGTGAGTACAGATATCCGTAACGGAAATCTGACTTTCCGGCACTCCGGCTTCCATTAAGACGATACGGTTTGCTTCCCAGAGATTCAGCTGAAATTTTCCATTATGCTTTTCATAAAACAGCCGTTGGTGGTCTTTTTTATCGAAGGCATCTGCAAATTTTTCTATGACCTCCGGTCCCACTTCATAACAGTCCTGGCAGATACTGGGACCAACACAGGCAATCACATCGGCAGGACTGGTTCCAAATTCCCGTTCCATCGCTTCCAGTGTAACCTTCCCCATTCGGTTTACAGTTCCTCTCCAGCCGGAATGGGAAAGGCCGATGGCTTTTTTCTTCACATCCAGAAAATAAAGCGGGACGCAGTCCGCAAAAAATGTCACCAAAGTCACGCCGGGACGATCAGTAATCAGACCGTCCACATCCCGGTAGTCCCTGTCCTTTGTGATCCCCTTTCCTTCATCCTCCGGCGTTACGAGGCGCACATTGGTAGTATGGGTCTGCCAGGTGAGCACCATACGTTCCATGTCCACCTTAAGAGCCTTTGCCATTCGCCTGTAATTTTCCTTCACTGCCTCCGGATCATCGCCGCGGGTATAGGAAAAATTCATGGTGGAATAAGCGCCTTTACTTACACCGCCCATTCTGGTGGAAAAAGCGTGGGTGACCAGTCCGGTTTCCTCCAAAGACGGAAAAGACAGCCAGGTGACACCCTCGCTCATTTTTTCTGTTACTGCCGTATTGCTTTCCTTCCGTTTCCAGTGATATATTGACATATGTTTTCCTCTGTTTTTCCTTGTGTCCACAGTTCCTGCGGATATAGCTGTTCACGATTAAAATGCATCTTTAATATAAGTTATGGTTTTTCCGTCCACCCCGGCTGTATCAAACCGACAGGGAGTCTCCTCAGGAAGCCTGTGGGAATATAAATAAAAACCGGCTGTTTTTCGGATTCTCCCGATTTTTCTTTTATCAATGGCTTCCAGAGCATATCCGGCGGAACCGGTGCTTCTGAATTTTACTTCAATAAATACCAGATAGCTTCCATCCCGGGCAATCAGGTCAATTTCTCCCATCCGGCAGCGGAAATTTTTTTCCAGAATGGTCATTCCCTGCGCTTCAAGAAAGGCAGCCACCTGTGTTTCATAGTAGCTGCCTGTGATTCTGTTATTCTGTGTCATGAATCTCCTATGATTTAAATCTCTGAACTGTCACAGACAAAATTTTTTATAAAGGTCTTTCTGTGGATAGGTGTGGGGCCGGAATTTTTTAATGCCTCAATATGTGCGGCTGTCCCATATCCTTTGTTTTTTGCAAAACCATATTCCGGAAACAGCTTGTCATATTCAATCATCATGTGATCCCTGGTAACCTTGGCGAGAATGCTGGCGGCCGCGATGGAGACACTTTTGGCATCTCCCTTAATAATAGGAACCTGCCGGATTGTGATGCCGGGAATGGTGACCGCATCATTTAAAAGGAGATCCGGCAAAACCTTTAAACCGGCAATGGCGCTTCTCATGGCTTCGTAAGTAGCCCTTAAAATATTGATTTCATCAATTCTTTCGGGGCCTGCCATTCCGACGCTCCATGCGATGGCTTTTTCCCGGATTTCCTCAAACAGCTCCTCCCGCCGCTTTTCCGTAAGCTTTTTGGAATCGTTTAAATAAAGGATCGTACAATCCCTGGGTAAGATGGCGGCGCCGGCCACCACCGGCCCGGCCAAAGGCCCGCGCCCGGCTTCATCAATGCCGCAGATAAAAGCGCAGTCCTCATGCTGACGTTCAAATTCCTTCATGGCCTCCAGCCTTAAAAGCTCTTTTTCCAGCCGTTCTCCTTTAAGCGTTCGTGTCACAGCCATGCTTCCTCTCCTCCGATGTGGTGAGCACTCCCGGAAACTCCCCTACACCCATCTTTGTGGCTGAGAGAGTACTCGTGGTCATTGACGGAAATTCCAGTGTGATTCTTCCCAGTCTTCCGCTGCGGAAATCATCCAGTAAAAGACCTGCAGCCCGGGAGATATCGTATCCTCCGCCCTTCATGAGGCAGGAGCGCTTTCTTGCGATCTGTTCCAAAAGCTCAGAGGCCCCGGCTTCTTCCTCGCATTCGTACCGCTCAGCCAGAAGGCCCGGACAGAACTTTGTCAAATAGATGCAAAGCTCAGCGGCGATTTCATCCTTATTTAAAATTTCATCATTAATGGAACCTAAAAACGCCAGCTTAAGACCTACGCTCTGGTCCTCAAATTTGGGCCACAAAATACCGGGAGTATCCAAAAGCTCCACCTGTTTATTTAACCGGATCCATTGGTTTCCTTTTGTGACACCAGGCTTATTGCCTGTCCTGGCGGCCGCCTTCCCGGCAAAGCTGTTGATGAAAGTGGATTTTCCAACGTTTGGAATTCCCACCACCATGGCCCGAATGGGGCGATTTAAAATCCCCCTTCTTCTATCCCGCTCGATTTTTTCCTGGCAGGCCGTCTGGATAGTCTGGTGAATCTGCTTTAAGCCGGCTTTCTGCCGCGCATCAATTTTCATGACCTGGAATCCCTTTTCTTCAAAATAAGCAGTCCAGGCGGCGTTTCCGGCTTCGTTGGCAAGGTCGGCCTTGTTTAAAAGAATCAGCCGTCCCTTTCCCTTTCCCATCTCATCAATATCGGGATTCCTGCTGGATAAGGGCGCTCTGGCATCCACCAGCTCGATAATCAGGTCAATTAATTTAATGTCTTCCTTCATGGCCCGTTTGGCCTTTGTCATATGCCCGGGGTACCATTGTATGTTCATGAATCTCCTCCTGGTAAAGCAATCAGTCCAAACTCGGAAAAGGGGCTGAGCTTCAGCCATGCTTTTCCCACAAGCTGCTCTCTCTTCACATTGCCGATCCCGGCAAAACGGCTGTCCTCGCTGGATTCCCTGTTATCACCCAGAAGAAAATATTCGTCCTCGCCCAGCTCAATGGGATATTCGGCAATTCCGGCAATGGTGGCTAAAGAAAGACCTCCTTCAGCGTCAAGAAGTTCCCCGTTGATATAAACGTGATTCTCCCTAATCTGTACTGTCTCGCCGGGAAGGCCGATAATACGTTTCATATTGAAACCGGAATCCCCGCGGGAAAACACAGCGATATCAAACCGTTTCGGCGTCCCAAGATCATAGGAAAGGCGGTTAATTAATACCACATCACCGGAGGCTAATAAAGGTTTCATGGAACTGCCGTTCACTTCCATCCGGCCTCCAAAGGCATATACCACATAGCAGGCCAACGTAATGGCCACGATAATATCCACAATCCAATGAATGATCACATGAAGACGGTTCTGATCTTTTTCATGGTAAAATTCCACCGATGCACCTCCGATACGAATAGGGACCACCCGGGCAGGATTTCTGTACTCTTCTGCCCTGTGTGCAAAAAAGGGACAATTTTCATTGTCCCCTCAATCCGCCGGATGAATTATTTTACTAACTCTTTAACCTTGGCAGCTTTACCTACGCGGTCTCTTAAGTAGTTCAGTTTTGCACGACGTACTTTACCTCTTCTTACTACTTCGATATTTTCAACAGACGGAGAATGAAGCGGCCAGGTCTTTTCAACACCGATTCCGTTGGAGTTTTTTCTTACGGTGAAGGTTTCTCTTACACCGCCGTTCTGTCTTTTAATAACAGTCCCCTCAAAAACCTGGATCCTCTCGCGGTTTCCCTCTTTGATCTTGGCAGATACTCTTACGGTATCCCCTACGTTGAAGCTCGGTACCACTTCCTTCAACTGTGCTGCTTCAATATTTTTGATAATTTCGTTCATCTCGATATGAACCTCCTTAAAGTATTCGATGTTCTTACCCGTATCACTCTTTTACGGCAGCGGACCATCTCTTATTTCACATTTGCCAATTGTAACATAACAATTGAAAAAATGCAAGCACTAAATTTGAACTGTTACTTCGAACTGTTACTTCCGGCAACTCTCTGAGAGTGCCCTGCAAACTGCCGCCTCTCAAACTTCTCTGTGCTGCTCTTCCAGCAGTTTTTCCAGAAACTGCCGCTCCTTTTTGGAAAGCGCCGCATCTTTTAAAAGTTCCGGCCTCCATTTTAAAGTCCGGATGATGGACTGCTCCCTGCGCCAGGTTTCCACATTGGCATGATGCCCCGATAAAAGAATATCCGGAACTTTTTTCCCCATGAATTCCTCCGGCCTGGTGTACTGAGGATATTCCAGAAGATTATCATGAAAGGATTCAAATTCCGCGGATATATTATTGTTTAAAACCCCCGGGATCAGCCTGGAAATGCAGTCAATCATCATCATGGCGGGAAGTTCTCCTCCGGTCAGTACATAATCTCCGGCAGACAGATAATCGGTGGCAATCAGCTCTAAAACACGCTCGTCCACTCCTTCATAATGGCCGCAGAGAAACACCAGATCCTCTTCCCGGGACAGTTCTTCTGCAATTTTCTGGTTAAAGACCTGCCCCTGAGGCGTCATATAAATGACGCGGGGGGAACGTCCGATTTTTTTTCTGACAGCCTCATAGGCACGGTAGATGGGTTCCGCCTGCATCACCATTCCCGCACCGCCCCCATATGGATAATCATCCACCTGGCCATGGCGTTCCAGAGTATAGTCCCTGATGTTAATGGCCTCAAAGGATAATAGTCCTTTGGCGGCAGCCCGTCCCAAAATGCTGGTATTTAAGCCGTTCATAACCATTTCAGGAAACAGTGTCATAACATGAAAATTCATGGTTCCTCCCTGTAAAGCTATAAATCCAAAAGTCCGTCCAGCACATGGACCAGCATTTCCTGTTTCTCAAGATCCACCTTTAAAATACAGTCCTTGATGGCCGGAAGGAGAAGCTCTTTTTTGCTCTCCGTCTCCACGCAGTATACGTCATTGGCACCTGTCTGTATCACATCGGTCACGACCCCCAGGGTATCTCCCTCGTCTGTCACAACCTTAAGTCCAATCAGATCCACAATGAAATTCTCGTCAGGCTCTAAGGTCACAGCCTGATCCCTCGTGATTAAAAGGTCTTTCTGACGCCAGACCTCCACCTCATTCATGGTATCAATACCTTTAAATTTCAGTATCACCATGTTTTTAAAAAATTTAACATGCTCGATTTCCAAAGTCTTCTGTTCCCTGCCCAGATCCAGAAACAAATTTTTAAGCTTCTTAAACCGGTTCACGTCGTCTGTGGTTGGGTAAACTTTGACCTCACCGCGGACACCGTGGGGGGAAGTGATAACACCGACTCTCAGAAGATTTTCCATATATGAACCTCCGGATTATATTTTCGCCTGACAGAGCAAAGCGGACAAGCCCGCTTCAGCTCCCCGCCCCCTCACGTATGAGGGGCTTGTAATCAAAAAGACCGCAATCAAATTTCTTTGATTACAGTCCTTTTTGTTACTGAATCTCAACAATGACTTTCTTTTCCATCTTGGAAGAAGCCGCCTTGACAACGGAACGGATTGCTTTCGCAATTCTTCCCTGCTTACCGATGACCTTTCCCATATCGGAGGAGGCCACTTTAAGCTCAATGACAATTTCGTCTTCTTTCTCTGATTCTGTAACCACAACCTCGTCTGGATTATCAACCAGTGCTTTGGCGATAACTTCAACCAATTCCTTCATGAAAACACCTCGCATTACTGGGTGATGCCGGCTACCTTTAAAAGCTTGCCAACAGTCTCGGTCGGCTGTGCTCCTGTTGCTAACCACTTCTTAGCTGCTTCCTCGTTGAATTTCACCACACTCGGTTCGCAGTTCGGATCATAGTATCCAACTTCCTCGATGAATCTTCCATCTCTCGGGGAACGGGAATCTGCAACTACGATTCTATAAAAAGGAGCCTTCTTCTGACCCATTCTTCTTAATCTCATCTTTACTGCCATTTCTTTCACCTCCTTAAAATTTTCCTTATATAGCCATGCGAAAAATCGCATTTGCTTTTTCCTTAAAACGGCATTTTGAATTTTCCCATCATGCCGGACAGGCCGCCCTTACGTTTCCCTCCCATCATACCGGGAAGCTGCTTCATCAGCTTTCTGGACTGTTCGAACTGCTTCACAATCCGGTTGACCTCGGCAATTTCAACGCCTGCGCCTTTGGCGATTCGCTGCTTTCTGGACGGGTTTAAGAGAGACGGATTGGCCCGCTCTTCCTTTGTCATGGAAAGGATAATCGCCTCCACCCTGTCCATGGACTTTTCATCAATATCAATATTTCCCTTCATCTGAGCCATTCCCGGCAGCATATTAAGGATACTGCTCATGCCGCCCATTTTTTTAATCTGGTTCATCTGATCGAGAAAATCGTTGAAATCAAATTCGGCTTTGCGAAGCTTCTGGCTCATTTCCCTTGCCTTCTCTTCGCTGACCTCAAACTCGGCCTTTTCAATTAAGGAAAGGATATCCCCCATCCCCAGAATTCGGGAGGCCATGCGGTCCGGATAAAACTGCTCCAGATCAGAAAGCTTTTCTCCCATTCCCACATAAAGAATCGGTCTTCCTGTGACAGAACGGATGGAAAGGGCGGCACCACCCCGGGTATCGCCGTCCAGTTTGGTAAGGATTACTCCGTCAACGCCGATTTTCTCATTGAAACTTCCGGCTACATTGACGGCATCCTGACCGGTCATGGCATCCACCACCAGAATGGTCTGGTCAACCGTGACTGCCTCCTTGATCTTTACCAGTTCCTCCATCATGGATTCATCAATCTGGAGACGTCCCGCCGTATCTAAAAACACAAGATTGCAGCCCGATTTTTTTGCATGTTCCAGAGCCGCCTTTGCGATGTTCACAGGGCTTTGACTGTCGCCCATGGAAAATACCGGAACATCCACCTTTTCTCCGTTTACCTGCAACTGTTTAATGGCAGCAGGACGGTAAACGTCGCAGGCCGCCAAAAGAGGCTTTCTGCCCTTTGCCTTAAATTTTCCGGCAAGCTTTGCCGTTGTGGTGGTTTTACCGGCGCCCTGGAGACCGATCATCATAATAACCGTAATCTCGTTCTGGGGTTTTAAGGCAATCTCCTCAGTTTCGGAGCCCATAAGCTTTACAAGCTCCTCATTTACAATTTTTATTACCATCTGTCCGGGAGTCAGGCTTGTTAAAACATCCTGTCCCACTGCCCGTTCCTGAACAGAGTTTATAAACTGTTTCACGACTTTAAAGTTTACATCAGCTTCCAGAAGGGCCATCTTCACTTCCTTCAAAGCCGCTTTCACATCAGCTTCGGTTAAACGTCCCTTGCCTCTTAAATTTTTAAAAACATTCTGCAATTTATCGGCTAGACTTTCAAATGCCATTTAACCTCTCCCTCTATGGTCAAAGCTGCCCGATTTTCTCTGACAGGGCTTCGATCCTGTCAATAAGGGCCTCCTCTTTGCTTTCCTTGTAGGCCCCGGCCAGCTCCTTGATTTCTTCCACCATTTTTCTGGTCTGGTTGAATTTCTGAACAAGCTTCAGCTTCTCTTCGTAGCCGGAAAGAATCTTATCGCACCGTTTAACGAGATCATGAACCCCCTGCCGGCTGATTCCCTGCTCCTCGGCAATTTCACTTAAGGACATATCGTTGAAAACCACGTCCTCATAAACCTGCCTCTGATGCTCTGTCAGCAGCTCGCCGTAGAAATCATACAGCAAACCCTGTTCTACTATTTTTTCCATATCAGGTCACCTGGGTAATCATACTATAAAAGAAACGGGCTGTCAAGTGTTTTTTCTTGTCGAACATACATTCCCATTCCCCTGCCTTGTGTTGTTCCTGATTAACCCTTTTCTGTTCTGTCTTCACAGCCAGCCAGCTTCGTAATGGTTGCATAAGAAATCTGATGATCCTTTACTCTGGTGATATGAATATGTAATCCCCTGAAATCAAGTTCAATCACTTGTTCACCGTCTCTGGGAATCATATCCAATTCACCAAATACAAGCCCGGTGAGCGTATCCACTCCTTCCAGATCGATATCCATATCCAATGCCTGCCCGATGTCACAGAGTTCCACATTGCCGATAACAGCCCAGGTGTTCTCATCCATCTGCTCAACATGAGGCTCCGCAGCCTCTTCCTCCGGGGTATCCTCACCCAGATCTCCCACCAGCTGTTCGATCAGGTTCTTAAAGGTGACAATACCGACCATGCCGCCATATTCATCCAGTACGATGGACATCGCGTTGCGGGTTTTCTTCATTTTGCAAAACAGTACGTCCGCCTTGATGGTTTCAGGGACGAAGAAGGGGTCTTTCACTGCATGGCACATTACGTTTTCGCGGCTCTTATTATCCAGCCGGAAATAGTCCCTGGCATTGAGAACGCCGATAATATGATCCGGAGAGCCTTCACATACCGGGTACAGGTTATACCGGCTGTTATAGATGACTTTCGCCCACTCGTCCATGGAATCTTCCATTTTGAGGATGATAACATCGATACGGTGGACAGAAATCTCTTCCGCAGTCAGATCGTCAAACTCAAAAATATTCTGGATAAATTTCTTTTCCTGTTCATCAATAGCGCCCTGTTCACTGCCGGCATCCACCATCATGAGGATCTCCTCCTCATTGACCTGTTCATCCACTTCATTGGGGTCAACGCCCAGTAACCGCAAAACCGTATTGGTAGATATGGATAACAGCCACACGATGGGCCTGAACAAAACGGAAATGCCGCTGATCAGACCAGAAATGCCCAGTCCAAGAGCTTCCGCTTTTTTCATAGCCACCCGTTTCGGAACCAGCTCGCCGAAAACCAGGGTAAAATAAGACAGAATTAACGTGATAACTACAACAGCAAGGGAGTCCAGGGTTGCTCTGGGAATATTCACACCCAGGCTCAGCACCCAGTCTACCAGCGGTTCAGAAAAACCATCTGCCGCAAATGCAGAACCCAAAAAGCCGGATAGCGTGATAGCGACCTGAATGGTTGCAAGGAACTTCGCAGGCTCCTGTGTCAGCCTGAATAAACGTTTGGCCCGTTTATCTCCCTGAACGGCCATTCGTTCCAGTTTCGTTTCGTTTATGGAAAGCACAGCCAATTCCGCACAGGCGAAAACGGCATTGAGCGCAATCAGCACCAACTGTAAAATAAGTAATCCTAACATTGTTTTAACCTTTCTATATCAATCCCATTTCTTCAAAAAAGCAAAAAAACACAGCCCGGGCAGAGATTGCTCCGCACAGGTTGTGTCAACATCTGTATTTGAATAAAATGGCATCGTTTCGGTTCAGGCCAGGACAACTGTCACCGGATTCCATCGTATGGATCAACCTCCTTTTTTGATATTATAAACGATGCCCTTGCTAAAAGCAAGCGAATCCTGATCTGTAAAATCGATCAGGATTTCGCCAAAGGTTACAATATCATACATACCATTCGCCTATTTCAGATGAAATTCATTTTTCAGTGTGTTCATCATCACATCCACTGGTGCTTTCACGCCGGTCCACATGGTAAAATTCAGCGCCCCCTGATTTACCAGCATACCCAGGCCGTTGATGGTCTTTGCCCCGCGCTTTTCTGCCTCCCGCAAAAACAGACTGTGGGGATCATTGAAAATAACATCGGTGACTGCCATGGAGCTTTTGACTGTATCATAGTTGATATTGGGCTTCTGATCGGTATTGGGATACAGTCCCACGCTGGTGGCATTGGAAAGGATCTCCGTGTCTTCCGGAATATTGATGGCCTCATCCCACATGATAAATTCCGCGTCGGCTTTGGTTTTTGTCCGGATCAGCTCCACCAGCTCCTCGCCCTGCTCTCTGATAATATTGGCAATATAGATCTTCTTCGCGCCTGCCAGGGCACATTCCACACTGATGGCACGGGCCGCTCCGCCTGCGCCCAGAACCGTGATGGTCTTTCCCTTTACGGAAACGCCTGCATCCGTAACGGATTTGAGATACCCCTTGCCATCCGTATTCTCTCCATAAAGCTTTCCGTCCTTATTGACGATCATGTTGACCGCCCCGATAATGGATGCCGCCTCTGAGAGCTCGTCCAGGTAATCCAGCACTTTGACCTTATGGGGGATTGTGATATTGATCCCCTTCATATTAAATGCCCTTACGGCCTTCATGGCATCCTCCAGATCCTCCTTTTCCACCTTCACGGTCAGATACCGGTAATCCAGCCCTTCTTCTGCGAATGCAGCTTCTTCCATAACGCCGGTTGGATTCTCATCAATGGGGCATCCGAATGCTCCCACAAGCTCCGAACGATAACACTTTGACATAATTTTCTTCCTCTCTTCCCGCCGCTCTGCATTTTTTTACACAGACTGGCAAAACTCAATCTTTTCTTTATCAGGCCCGGATATGGTAAAATAACGTACCCGTCTTGCACCGAAATCAAGAAGCTTTATCTCTCCTTCCAGCGCCTCATATCCAAGCTCTTTCATCTTATGAAATACCGCCCCGATATCCCGGACAGAAAGGGCCACATGATCAATGGCTCCCGCTAATCCTGCGGCTTTTGCCTCATAGACCTCCAGCACCACATTCCCGAGGCCGAGAAAAACCACCGGCCGGCCATTGGGCTGAAGAAAGTTTTCTAACAGAGTGAACCCTATTGTTTCAAAGAACTGCCTGCTGGCTTCCATATCCTCCGTGGGAATCCCGATATGGGCCAGACCAGCGATATTTTCCCTGTATTCCATACCTTGCCTTCCTATCTCTTATTCAGAAAAACCAGTTTGTCCATCGTGATATCCTTTAAGGTACGGCAGTTGGCCAGACGCATGATATTCTGCAGCTCCCAGTAGATTTTCTGGGTGTAGATGGAAGCGCCGTCTTTTGCGCCTCCGTAAACGGCTACCACATAAGGACGTCCGATCCCTACCGCGTCTGCGCCCAGAGCCAGCATCTTGAATACGTCCTCGCCGCTTCTTACGCCGCCGTCTGCGAAGATTTTGATAGAGTCGCCCAGTTCTTTCCGGATATCGGCAACCACGTCACAGGGGGCCATGCTGTTCTCCACCACATTTCCGCCGTGGTTGGAAATCAGGATGCCGTAAGCGCCTGTTTCTGCCGCCTTCACGGCTGCCTTTACGGACATAATTCCCTTGATGACCACCGGCACGTCCACAGCCTGGACAAATTCCTTAAGCTCTTCCACATTTCTCGCGCATACGCCTTCATTTTTAGAACCAACCTTACCCGAATATTGATAACCCAGTCCGATGGCGTCCAGGTCTGTGGCGATCGCCATTGCCCCCACCTCCTGACACCATTTCACGCGCTTCCAGAATTCATTTCTGTCCGCCCAGGGCTTGATCGTCGGAACGCCGACGCCGTCTACTTCCTTGATCGGCGCGATCTGGCCCGGAAAATACCCTTCCGCCTTATTGTCTCCTAGCCATGCCATTCCGCCTGCCTCATAGCAGCCTTTGATGAGGGCGTCCGCATACGCGTCATTGTTGTTAAAAAACGGACTCTTAAACTCGTAGTCTGTGAGGATCTTCGCAATGGGGGAGGCGAAGACCGGAAGGTCGAAATGATGGCCGAACAGCTCGATGGAGGTATCCGGGTCATAGTCGTCGTGAATCACGTCCAGCTCGATCTTAATGTCCTTTAACGCGTCATACGCATGGATAAAACCGTTATTATTCCCCTTGGCTCCAAACTCCAGAGAGTTGGTATATCTTCCGGCACAGGCCCGTCCATTGCAGACCTTGCATACATGGCAGGAAGGATTTAAAACCTTCCTTGCCTCATCCTGATACTTTCCAAACTGGATTAAAACGTCATTGAGATTCATTGTATGTTCCATGATTATTCTCCTTTTTCTGATGGTTATGATTCCGGGCGTTACTACTTATTAAAATCCGGATAGAATTCCTGTAAAAATGCATCCGCATTGTCTGCGCCTACGATGGTTCCGCCTGTTGCGTAGTTGTCCTCGATCTCCTTGCCGTTTAAATAGTCCACGGCTGCCTGTACGGACATCGCACCCTGGTCGAACGGTCCCTGGTCAATGGTGAATTTCAGCCTGCCGTCCTTGGCCGCGGTCGCGCCCTCCGGAGTGCCGTCGATGCCGATAACATCAATGCCGGTGCGGCCTGCGCCTTCGATGGCCTGTACACATCCCATAGCTGCCACATCGTTGATGGCCCATACCATATCAATTTCGCTGTAAGCCTGTAAAATATTTTCCATTGCATTCATGGATTTCTCTCTGTTTGCATAGCCCGGCTGACGGGTGATGATATTCACATCCGGATACTTCTCCGCCAAGTCAGTCACGGCACGGGTACGCTCAATGTTCTGATAGCCTGCCGGATCCCCTTCCAGGATAACAAGATTTCCCTTGCCGCCATGCTCCTTGATGAGTTCCTCGGTTACACGGTAGCTGGCATCATAGTTATCGACGCCGACGAATGTAATATTGTCCTTGAAATCCGGAACCAGGGTGTTGAATATCACAACCGGGATCCCTGCCGCCGTCGCCTTTTCCAGCGCCGGAACAATGGCGGTACTGTCACAGGATGCGATACAGATGGCATCCACTCCCGCGGAGATGGAGTCCTCTACCATGGATAACTGTCCCGCGGAATCCGTATAGGAAGCCGGCGCATATTCAATCACTTCAACGCCCAGCTCCTCTCCCTTTGCCATGGCGCCCTGGACCACATAACGCCAGAATGCGGTGGTACTGTCCTTTGTGAATACGCCGATCTTATAGGATTCGCCGGATGCCGCCGCTACGGTATTGCCGCCTGCCGCCGCGGAAGATGCCGGTGCGGACGGGGCGCCTGAGGTACATCCCGTCATTACTGCTGCTGCCGTAAGTACTGCTGCCATGGTTAATGCTGTTTTCTTCATCATGATAATTTCCTCCAATGAATATATTTTTATGGTTTTTCTATTTTGTTTACTTGGTCTGTTTCTTTCTCACCACATAATCCAGAAGAACGGCAATGATAATGATGACACCGTTTACAGTCCCCTGCCAGTAAGAAGAAATATTTAAAAGGTTCATGCCATTGATCAGGATATTTAAAATCAGAGCGCCGATCACGGCTCCCCATGCGCTGCCTGCGCCCCCTGCAAAGGAGATTCCTCCAATGGCCACGGCGCTGACGCACTGGAAATGGAACTGGTTTCCGATCTCCGCCTCCGCCGCGCCGAGCCGTCCGAGATAAACGATTCCCGCCAGAGCCGCTAAAGCTCCTGAGAGGACGAAGCCGAGAATTACCGATTTCTCTGCCTTAAGTCCGGAAAATTTTGCCGCGCTGGGGTTGGCGCCTACCACATAGAGTTCGCGACCCATTCTGGTATGTTTTAACATCCATGCTGTGGCGACCGTCAGAACAAGGGCGATGATGATCTGTGTGGGAATCGCGCCGAAAGCAAATCCGGAGCCCATGAACATAACTATCTTGTGGAACCCGCTGATAATGTCGCCGTCCATATAGAAGAAGGCCACGCTCCGGATGATCTCACGGATGCCGTATGTAACCAGAATCGCCGGCAGGTGAAGGTAAGAGATCAGCACGCCGTTGATGAGTCCGATGAACATTCCGATCACCAGAGCAATGACGATACCCATCAGAACGCTTCCCACGGTATCATTGCTTCTTAAAAATCCGGCTGCCACACAGGAGGTGAGAGAAAGGGTCGCGCCGATGGACATGTCCACGCCCCGTCCGAGAAGCATGGCGCAGGTCATTCCAAGGGACATGATAAGAAGCATGGAAGACTGTCTTGCCACATTGAGAAGGTTGGAGGGCTTTAAAAAATCCGGTGATGCAATGGACACGCCTGCCATGATCAGGACCAGAATCAAAATTCTGGAATATTTCATTAATAAATCTTTCCCCTTCATCACTTTGCCTCCTTTTTCGCAACATCCAGAGCCAGGATCACAATGAGGATAAATCCGATGACCATCATCTGTGTGAGGATCCGAAAGCCCAGCATGTTCATGCCGTTTCTTAAAATACTGATCGCAATCGCTCCGAGGAGCGCTCCGAATACGTTTCCTCTGCCGCCTCCTAAGACGATGCCGCCAAGGACTGCCGCGCAGATACCGTTTAATTCAAGTCCGTTTCCCTGGGACGGGTTGGCCGCGCTTAAACGCGCCGCATAGATAAAGCCGGCGCAGGCTGCCAGAACCGCATTGATCAGGTAAACGCTCAGTTTCATTTTCTTTACATTGATTCCGGAGGTCCATGCCGCGTCCTCCTTGCCGCCCACCGCGTAAAGGTAAGTGCCGTACTTCCGGTGTTTCAGAATATAGTTCATGGCAAGATAGAGAGCGGCCACCAGAAGCGCCGGAATCGGAATAAAGAGGATGTCCCCTTCACTGAGCAGCTTGAAGTTTTCATAGGGAATGTGGATGGTGCCTCCCTGGAGCACCATACCGAGGCTTTCCGCGATATTCATGGTCGCCAGTGTGATAATGAAAGTGGGGATCTCCGTGTATCCTGCCAGGATTCCGTTGATGGCCCCGATGGCCAACGCTGCCAGAAGTCCGATCAGGCATCCCACGAGAATGGAACAGCCGCCGTTCATGGCCCTGGCTGCCACACAGGCCGCAAAGCTTGAAATGGCGCCGCAGGACAAGTCTGTCTGGTTGGTTAAGATCGCCAGACAGGAACACATGGAGATGAAGCAGAGCACCGCGGACTGTCTTGCGATATTGGAAATATTATGGAGCGTAAAATAGTTGGGAATTACCAGGGAAAAACACACAACGAACAGGATAATCCCGTATATGGCGCCGCTGGACGGTAATTTCTTTATAAGACTGGATTTCTGTTTCATTCTCTACCTCCTGAAGCATAGCTCATGATCAGTTCCTGGCTTGCATCTTCGTAATTGATCTCTCCTGCGATCCGTCCCTCCCGCATCACATAGATACGGTCGGAAATCGTCAGCACCTCCGGAAGGTCGGAGGAAATTACCAGGATCGCAGCGCCCTCCTTCGCCAGGTTGTCGATGATATGGTAAATTTCTTCTCTGGCTCCCACATCAATGCCTCTTGTGGGTTCATCAAAGATCAGAACATCAGATTCCGTAAACAGCCACTTTCCGATGACCACCTTCTGCTGGTTTCCTCCGGACATGTATAAAGGTTCCAGTTCGGGACCGGTACAGACAATGTTTAACTGTTTGATATACTTCTCGGCCACCTGCCGTTCCTTTTTCAGATTCAGAATCCCTCTTTTCGTGATTTTCTCCATGGCGGCCTGGGAGGTGTTCTGGAAGATCGGGAGGGTTAAGGACAGGCCGTTTTCCTTTCTGCTTTCCGGCAGAAGCCCAAGGCCGCTCTTAACACATTTTCCCGGCGTGGGCTTTTCGATTTTCTTCCCTGAAATTTCGATTTCTCCGCTGTCAATCTTATCAATGCCGAAAATCGCGTGGACTAACTCCGTGCGGCCGGCGCCCACAAGACCTGCCAGGGCTACGATTTCACCCTTATGGACTTCAATGGATACGTCCTTTAATACATTCTTCCGGTTCAGATGGCTGACCTTTAAGGCAATCTCCCCCCGGGCTGTGTTTTCCAGTCTGACACGCTCCTGGGATACCTCGCGTCCGACCATCCGGTGAACCAGCTCGTCCATGCTGATGGTCTGAATATCCTCGGTACAGATCGTCATGCCGTCGCGCAGGACCGTCACCCTCGTGCCGATCTGCTTTAATTCCTGAAGACGGTGGGAAATATAGATGATGGAAACACCGCTTTTTTGCAGGCGTCTTATGGTCTCAAACAGTCTCTCGATCTCGCTGTCGCTTAAGGTTGCCGTCGGTTCGTCCATAATCAGGATTTTCGCATCCTGGGACAGCGCCTTTGCCACCTCCACCAACTGCTGCTGGGCCACTCCCAGAGTACAGATCTTTGCGTCCACGTCCACATTAGCCCTTAAAAATTCCAGATACTCCCGGGACTTCTTTTTCATCTCAGCCTGATCAATACTTCCGTTTTTCTTTAACGGTTCCCTTCCAAGGAAAATGTTCTGGGCCACTGTCAGATACGGTACAAGATCGAACTCCTGATAGATAATGGAAATTCCCAGGTTCTGGGAGTCCTTGGTATTCCGGATCGAAACCTTTTCCCCGTTCACATAGATATTTCCCGAATCCACGCTGTACAGGCCGGAAAAAATTTTCATCAGCGTCGATTTCCCTGCGCCGTTTTCTCCAAGAAGAATATGTACCTCGCCCTTTTCAAGATCAAAGCTCACATCCGACAGCACTTTGACGCCCGGAAATGACTTATTGATCTTTTCGGCTTTCAATACGACTTCTCTTCCCACGTTTGTTCCCCTCCTCTTTTCTTTTTTGTACGCTCTGGGCCATAACCTATGGCATGCGCCATTAATATGTCATTTTTGTACTTTTTACGCTTATATAATCGTTTGCGTAAACGTTTACTTCTTTGTGCTTTCATATTACACAATTTTCCCTGTATTGTCAATTGGTCTATTTATATATATATTCCCTCTGATTTTTGTGCATTTTTTATAATTTTTAATCATTCCTTGACATTTTTCTCCTTCCGTTTTATACTGGAACTACATTTATTAAACGATTAACTGAGATTTACACAGCAAAAAATAGCTGATATAATGAAAGTTAAAGGTATGGAACCGTTATCATCTTACTTAATTTTCAGGGGGTGTTTTATATGAAAGCAGGCATGAAAGATGTGGCCAGGCATGCCCAGGTGTCTGTTGCGACCGTTTCCCACGTCATCAACAACACCCGTTTTGTTTCCGAAGAGACAAGAAAGAAAGTTATGGACAGTATTGAAGCCCTGGGATACGTCCCGGACCCCACTGCCCGGAGTTTCAAGACGGGAAGAAAAAATTTAATCGGGATCGTGGTGCCTGATATTTCCAATCCGGTATGGGCGCTTATTATTGAAGAAGCAGAAAGCGTTCTGGCAAAGGACGGCTACAAACTGTTAATTGTTAATACGAAGGAGACCGAAAGCCGGGAAATCGAAAACCTGAAACTGCTTTCCTCCGGTCTCGTGGACGGCCTTATCATCGCCTCTACGCTGACGGATTTTTCCTGTATCCGGCCTCTGGTTCCCGATCAGTTTCCAATGGTTTTCATTGACCGGAAACTTCCCGGCTGTCCCTGCGATATGATCATCCCCCAGGATTATCCGGCTATACACGACGGCATCTGCCAGATGATTCTGGACGGCCACCGCCGGATCGGGTTTATCACGGGACTGATGCGGCTATCTACCAGCGTAAACCGGTTGAACGCGTATAAAGAAGCGCTGGCGGAATATGGAATCCCTGTGGAGGAGGATCTGATTCAGATGGGAAACAGCCTTTCCCAGAGCGCGGTGCCCCTGGTAGAGAAGCTGCTTGACAAGAAATGCACAGCCATTGTGGCCTCCAATAATATGATGCTGGACGATGTGCTGTACTACCTGAGTTCCCAGAAAATACAGCTGGGAACAGACCTTGTTCTCCTTGGACAGACGGTGGAAGGGCGGAAAAACTATTATGCCAGGGATGTCCGTATGATTTTACAGCCTTCTAAAGAAATCGGGCAGACAGCCGGAAAACAGATTCTGGAGCGAATCCGGAATCCGGAGACACCGGTGCGGACTACGGTGCTGCACAGTGTACTGCTCTGAATCCTGGCATCCATACACGAAGTGCTTTTTCTTTCATGGGAAAGACCAAAAGAACCGACGACTTGTGAAATCGCATTTCACAAATCATCGGTTCTTTTCTGTTAAAACCATCAGCAGCCGTTCAAAATATTCCGGCCTCGGGGCCCTGAATTCCAGATACTCCCCCGTTCTGGGGTGAATGAACCCCAGAATTCCCGCATGAAGCGTCTGCCCCTCCAGGGGATAGGGGCATTTTGCAGGACCATAGACCGCATCTCCCAGAAGTGGATAACCCAGATGGGCCATATGAACCCGAATCTGGTGAGTCCGCCCGGTCTCCAGCCGGCATTCAATATGTGTAAATCCCTGAAACCGTTTCAGAACCCGGTAATGGGTCACAGCCGTTTTTCCATTCTGGTAGTTGACACACATCTTTTTTCTGTCCCGGGGATGCCGGCCCACAGGGGCGTCCACAACTCCCTCATTTTCTTTAATGACGCCATGGACAATGGCCTCATACCGTCTGGTAATGGTGTGTTCTTTTAGCTGGGCAGCGATGGAATTATGGGCCATATCATTTTTGCAGGCAATCAGGACCCCGGTGGTGTCCATATCAATCCTGTGGACAATTCCCGGCCTTAAAACACCGTTAATTCCTGACAGATCGTCCCGGCAGTGATACAATAACGCGTTGACCAGGGTTCCCGTATTATGGCCCGCGGCCGGATGGACCACCATTCCCTTAGGTTTATTCACCAGAATCACGTCATGGTCCTCATAGAGAATATCAAGAGGAATGTCCTCAGGCAGAATCACAGGCTCCACGGCCTCCGGCACCTCAAAGGAAATGAAATCCCCTTCCGATACTTTAAAGCTGGCCTTCACCTGCTTTTCGTTTACCCATACCTCACCGGATTTTAAAAGCTTCTGCAAAAAGGAGCGGGACAGCTCCCCGCACTGCTCCGACAGAAACTTATCAATTCTGTCGCCGGCCATCTCCTCCGTCACTAGTATTTCCTGTTTCACTGGCTGCTCTCCTTTTTTTGAAAGAAATTCGTAACAGTTTGGCCCTGCATCTTCCTGCCCGCGTACCGCGGACAAGAAGCGCCGGGCGTCACAGGAATCCAAATTCTTCTTCCTTATAGTAAAAGCTGGTGAGGAGAATAAGAAGGGCCGCCGACACCACCACATAGCAGTCAGCCACATTAAAAATTGGGAAATCAATCAGTTTAAAGTAAAAAAAATCCACCACAAACCCACGAAATACCCGGTCAATGAGATTTCCCAGGGCGCCGGACATCAAAAGCACCAGGCAGCCAAACAGCGGCAGATACCGCTTCCCCGAGGGCATTTTTCCAAGAAACAGCAGCACCACAAGAAATACGGCGATGGCCACCAGAAAAAAGAATCCCTGTTTTCCCTGAAGGATTCCAAAGGCTGCGCCGCGGTTTTCCGAATACAAAAGCTCAAATACCCCGTCCCACAAAACAACAGGACCGTTGACCCGAAGCCCTCCGTATGCCAGCCTTTTCGTCCACTGATCAAAGGCCGCCAGGAGAACCACAAGAATTCCGAACAGCCCGTACCGCTTCCATATGTTATCCATATCTCTCTCCTCACATAATGGCAGAGAGAGCCTCTGCCATCTCCGTTTCCGTCACTGTCCGGTCAATATATGCCTGCCCCACCTCTTTAAGAAGAATGAATTTGATAATTCCGGCCTCCATCTTCTTATCGTTTTTTGTGGCGGCAATCACATCCGCCATGTTTAGGCCCTCTGCCCGGACCGGCATTTTAAAGTAGGTCATGGCTTCCCTGTAATCTGCGACCTCCGCTTCAGAAACCAGTCCCCGTTCCTGACAGAGTTTCATGGCCGCCAGAGCCCCCAGGGCAACGCAGTGGCCGTGGAGAAGAGAAAAACCCTTAAGCTTTTCGATGGCATGCCCCAGGGTATGGCCGAAGTTTAAAGTGGCCCGCTCATTCTGTTCCGTGGGGTCAATCTCCACCACTTCCCGCTTGATCCTGTTGCTTCCCAGAATCAGCATCCGGCAGGTATCCGGATCCCTTTCTGAAATCTGCTCCTTATGTTCCATAATCCACCGGTAATATTCTCTGTCACGGATTAAGCCATGCTTTATGACCTCTCCCATCCCCGCGGAATACTGTTCCTCCGCAAGAGTTCTCAGAACGCTGACGTTGGTGTACACCAGTTTCGGCATATGAAAGGCGCCCACCATGTTTTTGTATGCGTCAAAATCCACTCCTGTCTTTCCGCCAATACTGGAATCCACCTGAGCTAAAAGAGTTGTTGGGATCTGAATAAAGTCAATGCCCCGAAGATATGTGGCAGCCGCAAACCCGCAGATATCTCCCACTACTCCGCCTCCCAGTGCAACCAGGAGATCCGTTCTGTCAAATTTGTTTTCTATGAGGAACTCATAAATTCCCTTCACCGTGTCCAGATTCTTATTTTCTTCCCCGGCAGGGAATACATAAGTAAGTACCTTCTTCGCACAACCGGACAGAAGTCTTAAAACCTCTTCCCCGTAGAGGGGCGCCACATTGGAATCAGTCACAATACACAGCTTTTTTGTCCGGGTCCCAAGGCCCCGCATCTCCTCACAGAGTTCTTTAAAAGTTTCGCTTATTACGATATCATAAATCGGCGCTCCGTCTTTTTGGACCGTCATTCTGTTTTCGTTCCGGATATCCATGAAATCTCCCTCTTTCACTATTTGTATTTTAAAAGGGTCACCACGGTGCGCCCTTTTTTTGTCTGTCCGCCAACGCAGGAAAATAAAAACTTACCAACTCCGCGAATGGAGAGAATCTCTCCCTCCCTGACTGTTCTGGAAGGGGTCACAGCCGTCTGTCCGTTTACAGACACCCTCTCCCCCTCAATATATGCCGCCGCCTTTGTCCGTGAAAGACGTCCGCACAGGGCCACAATACTGTCCAGCCGTATGGAACTTACTGTGCCGCAGATTTCCTCAAATTCCGGCTTTAAAAATTCATTCACATCCCTGCAGGCAGACACGCCAACGGTCGTATGACGGACCGAAGAAAGGGTTTCCGTCAGATACCGGCTCATTTTCTTCATCACAAACACATAGGCCTCCCCGTCCTTCAGAAGAATATCTCCGATCATGGATCGTTGGATTCCCAGGCTCATGATGGCCCCCAGCAAATCCCTGTGGGACAGCTCCCCGGCAAACTTTTTGTTTACCGGCGCAATGTTCAGGCACTCGAAGGGCGGATCCTTAAGCTCTTCTTCATAGGATGGAAGAAAACAGACAACCTTCCTCTCTGACGAATCCAGACCGCCGGAAAGAACATATTTTACCGGTGGCAGGCTGCCAGAAATACTCTGGAAAATTGTCTGCTCATTTAACGTTAAAAAGTCTGTATTTGCAGGCACGTCCCGGCGGAAACAAATCTCCGCCAGCTCCTGAACCCTTTTTCTGAAAAGTTGCTCCTCTTTTTCCATATCTTTTCTTATAAATGAATGTTAAGTCCGGAGATATCCAGATTTCCGCTGGTGAAAAGGTCCTGAAAATCACCGGACAGCTCAACGGACTGCGGTGTGGCAATAAAAATATAGTTGGAAATCTTCTGGAGGTTTCCATCCATGGAATATGTAGCTCCGGAAGTAAAATCAATGATTCTCTGAGCAGTCTCCGTATGGATTCCTTCCATGTTAAGAACAACGGCTTTTCCGGCCAGAAGATAATCACAAATTTCCTTGGCATCATCCAGGGATGTGGGCTTAATCAGAGAAACCTCCATATTCCGGCGCATGGGAACCACTTTATTTCCGTTGGAGCTTCTTGGAAGGAACCGCGGCTTGGCCGGCTCCGGATCATCATAATCATCATCATAAGTATCCGCCGATTTTTTAAACATCGGCTTCTTTGCAGGCCTGTCCTCATCCTCGTAGTCATCATCTAAAAAGTAATCGTCATCTTCATCGTCGTTTAAACGCATTGTATCCATCAGTTTGCTCAGGAAACTCATATTTTCTATTCTCTCCCATCTATCTGGAACCAAAAATTCCAGTTCCGACTCTTATCATGGTAGCTCCTTCCTCGATGGCAATCTCATAATCTCCCGTCATACCCATGGAAAGCGCATCCATAGTACCATTATCAATGTTTTTACTTTTGATGTCAACATATAATTGAAATAATTTTGTAAAATATTTTCGATTTTCTTCTACATTTTCGACATTTGGAGCAATAGTCATGAGGCCTTTTACACGAATATGAGGGAATTTTCCAATGATTTCCAGTGCCGGAATTACCTCCTCAAGAAAGAACCCATACTTACTTTCTTCCCTGGCCACATTGACCTCCAGTAAAATATCAGATACCAGGGAACGTTTCCCTGCCTCTTTTTCAATTTTTTCAGCCAGATGAATGCTGTCCACCGAATGAATCAGCACAGCCTTGTCAATCACCTGCCCCACCTTATTGGTCTGAAGGTGGCCGATCATATGAATTCTCGCATCCTCCGGCATCCGGGGACGCTTTTCCAGAATTTCCTGCACCTTGTTTTCTCCAAAATCCCTGGCCCCTGCCTCATAAGCCTCTAAAAGCATGGAAACCGGCTTTGTCTTACCGACAGAAATCAGGGTCACATCCTCCGGGTTTCTTCCGGCCCGCTCACAGGCCTCTGCCATCCTTCTTCTTACAACAGCTAAATTCTCTGCAATCTTCATATCCTCTCTCCTCCGGTTATTGATAGATAACGCTTCCATTGGCAGTGACTGCGGAAGCGTCCAGTACAATATGGTCATAAACGGAAAGCCCGTAATCTGTTCCCCTCTTTACTGTATAATACTCGTCATTGGACGTCAGAACCTCAATTTTTTTAAATACCGTATATCCCCGGTTAATGTTATATACCCCCTGAAGGGTAGCCATGGTCCCCACCTGATACCGGTCCTGTGAATTTTCCTTTACAATATAGTCTCCCGCTTTAAGTTCACTGTTTTCCCCTGTTTTGATGTAATAATATTCATCATCTGAATTATAAATTTCACAGTTCACAAGGGTAACGCTGGGACCGTTTTGCGTATAGGTTTCTCTGTAAAAACCGCGGGTTCCCGTCACAAGGAAATCCCTGGGAATCAGATAGAACTCCACATCCGTAACGGCGCTCCTGGGAATTTTAAGTCCTGTTACCTCCTCGGTAATGATCTCAAAATCCACAAAACGTTCTGAGACAAACTGCTCCATATACTTTGTGAAATCCAGCTTGCCGTACCGCTTCCCGTCGGCGCCGGAAATTGTGGAAAATGCTCCGGCGGCTTTCAGGCCCTTCCCTGCAAATTTCACGGTCAGAGCCGTTTTTCCATTATAAAGGGAGGCCTCCTCCTCATCCATCGGAAACACAATGGACCAGTCGCCTGAGGTAATCAGCTTATAGGCCGGAGTTCCCTGTTCCACCAGGTCCCCGGATTTTATGATACTTTTTGTGTATGCCGTTTTGTCAAACATAGCTTCCGTTACCTGGGACGGGGCAATGGTTTCCATGGAGTCCACCGTATAAGAAACAATCCCGGACTCGTCCGACCGCACCTGATCAAAGCTTACCCCCATTTCGGCAATAACACTGTCCAGGTTCTTTAACGCGTCCACATTAACATACTCCAGCACCTGGGAATCCAGGGTATATTTCGTATTGTATACAGATTTAAAATCTTCTTCCGTGAAAGTCTGGCTGAAGGAAGAGAGCTGTTTTTTTAAGGAAGACAGATTATCCTTTGAAAGAGACGCGGTTTCACCGGCATTTTCTGCGAGGAGTCTGGATAAAACTCCTGTCTCATCAATGGAATAAATCCTGGTGCCTACGGCGGCTCTTTTGCCTTCTCTCAGATAAAAATTGATGTTTCCCGAATGCTCTGTGTATTTGGTGGATTCCGTGCGGAAAATCAATCCGGTGTGCCGTCTGTCGTTTACAATACTGCCTTCCACCACCTCATAGAATTCAATCTTCTCCCGTCTCAGATAAGTATAAACATAAAAAGACATATATGCAAAAATCAATGCGAAAATAATCATTCCGACATTGATATTAAGGGGCCTGCGATACCGTATTACCTTTTTGTTCTTCTTTTTGGCCATGAAGTTCCCTCCAAAAATATCTCTGTTTCGTATCACCATTATATATGGCCTGAGGGAAAAGTGCAAGTCATTGAATGATAACCTTCAGGTTGTCCGGCATCTGCAAAAGCCGGCGCTCCACAATCTCATAGACAAACAAATCCCCGGAAAACTCTTCTTTGGGCACCTGGGAGACCTTTTCCCAGTTGATGCTTGTGACCTCTTTAAAATACCGGCACAGAGATGTGTTCATGGCGTCGCCGAAAGAGTCCCTGACCATCACAAGCTTTCTTTCATCGGCAGGTTTTTCGTTGACAGCTTTCCGGATTCCCGTTCCGGAAAGGTCCTCCTCGGGAACAGAAATCTCCGCCTCGTCATAATATCCTGCAAAAAGCGGATCACAATCCTCATAATACTGCGCCGGAAGATGGCTCAGAAGGACCAGATCTCCTGTCCTCTCCTCTCCCATGGAAACCGTAAGCTCAGAAAGGCTGTGAGCCGTGCCGCCCAGGCAGTCAATCAGCTCCTGAACACCCACAAAGGCCCCCAGACGGTTCCAGTGGGTATCGGTTTTATAATAAAGCGGATAACTCCCCTCTGCCTCCCGTTTAAGCTCCTTTACAGGGTATACCACCCGGATATCGGAATGCTCCCTGATATAGCGGACCAGCTCTGCCGCCCGGGAGGTCTCCGTCTTATTTTCATAGGCTCCGGGAAGATACCGGCTGTATATTTTCTCTTTATCCGGCGCCACAAAAACTGCAAAGTCCTCCGGGCGGTATGCATACCGTTCTCTCATTGCCAGAAGGTCCACAAGAATTTCCTCCATTTCCGCTTCCGTAAACAGGCTCACGCCCAGCATTTCATCCACAGTGCCGTCCCCTGTATAGAAAAACCAGCCGTCTTTCCCAACGATCACCTGTTCATTATCCACACAGCCGAAAAGGCGATAATTGAGAACCGCGTAAGCATTCAGCCACTGGCTTCTGAAAGGCGCATGGTCATTGAGCCATTTTTCAAACTGCGCCGGTTCCATGGAAAATTCGGCCAGAATCCGGTTTTCCAGATTTTCCTCCTCCCGCCCGACGCGAAAAACCATGGCAATAATCCCGGTAGCCAAAAGGATTCCAAAAAACAAAACCGGGAGAAGTTTACTGCATATTCCGAAATTTTTTCTCTGGTCATCCATTCTTCCCATCCTCCGTCTCATTCTCCGTCATATCCTTTGTATTGCCCTGTACGTAAACGTCTGCCGGCTTTGCAAAGGGCTGTCTTTTGCCTTTGCAAAGCCGCGCTGTTTCCTAAAATCTGAAATAGATAAAGGGATTATATGTGTTATTAATTAACATCATGACGCAGAGCAGAAGCAGAACTGCCAAAACAGCCAGGTCTGCCGCACAAATCCGTTCCTTCTCCTCCAAAAAACGGCCCAGAGGCTTTACAAACGTCTGCAAAGGACCGCAGAAGAAAATCCCGCAAACCAGCCAGAACCAGACTCTTGCATCCATAAACATGGCCGTCTCATAAAACTGTGACCAGCCCAGAACCAGCTTTTTCATAAGCAGCTTAAACAAGGATAAATCCTCCAGGCGAAACAGCATCCACCCGAAATACACCACAGTCAACGCATATACTCTGTTTAATATGTCAAATCCGCTTTCCTTTAAACGGTCCAGAATCTTTCCCAGAAAAAGTCGTTCCGCCACAATAAAAATTCCATGGTAAATCCCCCACAGAACAAAATTCCCCCCGGCTCCATGCCACAGGCCGGTGGTAAAAAACACCACAAACAGGTTCCCACAGGTCCGTAAAGCCCCTCTTCTGCTTCCTCCCAGAGGGATGTACAGATATTCCCGAAACCAGGCAGAAAGGGAAATATGCCACCGTCTCCAGAATTCTCTTATGGAGCCGCTTAAGTAAGGATAACGGAAATTTTCCATGAATGTGAATCCAAACATCTTTCCAAGTCCGATGGCCATATCGGAATAGCCGGAAAAATCATAATATATCTGAAGGGAATATAAAAGCACTGCCATAAGAATCATTCCCCTGCTGAGACCGTTTGCATAGGGAGCAGAAAAAGCCCGGTCCACCACTGCCGCAAACGTATTGGCCAGCAAAACTTTTTTGGAAAGCCCGAAAATAAACCGCTTAACTCCACCGGCACATCCGCTCCAGGTCACTGTTCTGCTTTCAAGCTGCATTTCAATGTCATGATATTTCACAATGGGACCCGCAATGAGCTGGGGGAAAAAACTGATATACAGCGCCAGCTTCCATATGCTTTTCTGGGGTTTTATGGTCCCCCGGTGTACATCCAGCACATAAGACAGGGCCTGAAACGTATAAAAAGAGATTCCAATCGGCAGCGCAATTTCCCTGGGTGTGAGAAGCTCCCTGCCAAAAACAGCAGCCAGAAGCTCCAGAAGAAAATTGAAATACTTAAAGTACCCCAAAATTCCCAGGTTCACAGCCACAGCAGCCACAGTAACAAAACGCGACTGTTTTGCAAGCAGCCCAAACAAATAGTTGATACCGATGGATAAAATCATCAGATTTACATACTTCGGCTCACCCCATCCGTAAAAAAAGAGGCTGGCGGCCAGAAGCAGAATGTTTTTCCAGGATGTCTTTTTTAAGGCCATGCACAAAAAAAATACAGCCGGAAGAAACAGCCAGAGAAAAACAAGGGAACTAAACAGCATACGTTATCAACCCTCTCCTGTTAGTGTTTTGGAGCCGCACAGCTTTCCGCCAGCATCCGGGCAGGATATGCCCTTCTGCCCCACGTGTACAAAAATGGCATAAACAAAAAGTGTTTATGCCATTCGTATCCATATTATAAGGAGCGGTCATTTATAAGGCAACCAGAACCATATCCTTTGCAGAATCCGGAAGCTCATCACCGTCTAAGGAAACGCTTAATACAAAGTTTACATGATACTTTGCGCTCACCTGCTCCAACTCAGCGATTGTTGCGGAGATATCCTCTCCCTCAAGGCTGGAAAGCTTTAAGAAGCTGTCAAGATACATAACTTCCAGATCATGATCCTGAGAAATAATTCCACAAATGAAACCAATAAAGCCCTCAGAACTATGTATGGGGAATTCAGCCACATTGATTAAACGAATTTTATTGCTGAGCTCATACATGTGCTTAGAGCTTTTATCTAAATAAACGATGGAACCCTTGGATTCTTTGATAGCAGCATTTGCCATATCCAGTAAGTATTTTGTTTTTCCCTTTCCTTTTTTACCAGCGATAATCTGCACCATAATGATCTCCTCCTTGGATTTATATAATTTGTGTTACCGTTCACGGGGCAGACGCCCGATGCTTCCTGCCCGTCTTAAGGCGGGTAAGAAGATGCTCCCCGTGAATTGTAGCTAAGCGGATTTGCATAAAAAATCGTGTGTATACGATATAAGTATAGGCTATTTACCGAAAAAAAGCAACATCTATTTGACAATTTTAGTAATTATCTTCGTCATGTCCTCATAAAGGGCATCTCTGCTGTCTGCATCCATGATAACAGAAGCAAACTCCTCCCCGTCTTCCGTGCGGCTTCCCATGATCAGACAGTATCCGGCAGCCTGTGTGGTACCTGTTTTTCCGCCAAAAACCGTAAGGCCTTCCGGCGTTTCTCTTTTGCCGTTCATATAGTAATTGCCCACAGTCCATGTGGATGTTTTTTCTGTTCCCGCCCCATCCCTGTATATGGCCGTATGGGCGCCTGCTCCGATTATCGTCCGGAATTCCTCATAGGTTAAGGCTTCATGGAACATCAGATAAAGGTCGTAGGCCGTCGTATAGTGATCCGGGTCCGTCAAACCATTGGCATTGGCAAAATGTGTTCCCGTGGCCCCAAGTCTCTTCGCCTCTTCATTCATCATATCCACAAATCCTTCAATGGATCCGCCCACATGGACAGCAATGGCATTGGCGGCATCATTTCCCGACGGAATCAAAAGACCATATAAAAGATCTTCCAGGGAAATCACATCTTTCGGCTTAATCCCCGCCATGGAAGAACCTGCTTCCGTAATGACAGCATCCTCCGTCACCGTCACCAGATCGGAAAGCGTACCATATTTTAAGGCAACAATGGCCGTCATCACCTTGGTAGTGCTGGCCGGATTCATCCGTTCAAAGGCATTTCTGGAAAACAGCGCCTCTCCCCCGTCAAGGCCGAAAACGGCAGCGGCCCCGGCTGTTAATTCTGTCCCGTCATCCTGAGAGTCATCTGCCACTGAAAGATCCGCGGCAAACGGCTCAAAAAATCCGTTTTTCTGTTCTTCCTCAAAGGAATGTATGCGGCTTTCAAAGGAATACGCATATTCCAGTTCGGCCGTCCGCCTGCACCCTGCCAGAAAGAAGACGGCGGCCAGAGTCCC
>ERZ808051.307-NODE-307-length-60268-cov-20.017594_pt1 | contig 60268 bp, 57 predicted proteins | sample MGYA00380199_ERZ808051 | MGnify/ENA primary metagenome ERZ808051 (study PRJEB31490, sample SAMN06133391) | mouse gut metagenome | isolation source: J11 | host: mice | place: China: Chengdu | collected 2015-05 ... | reverse complement strand
GAACGGCAAATGGCGGAAACGCCTGAAAATCAAGGCTTTGCCACCATTTGCCGAGTTACATAAGGTTAGGGCTGGAAATTACAAAATGTTTACACATAATACTGTTTGGATGGTTCAATTTAATCTGTTAGCTTTAATGGAACAAAAAGGCTGAATATAATACCAAGGATTATTGCGGCAGCTGAGGCAGAAATAAAGCTTAGAACACGGCGATAGGAACTGACTCCATAGTAAGTAAAGACAAGTGCAAGAATCATGCATGTTGTTTGAATTACACTACACCATGTTGGTATACAGTATGTTGTGCCGCAGTTAGTGCATTTGAATGTGCATAGATCACGTGTAAAACTAGCACACCGTCTCCAAAAAGAGATCTGAACGTGTCCGCACTTTGGGCATTCAACATGTGGATGAATCCGTATACACATAACTTTTTCTCCAATCAAAGCAAACGTACATTTTTGTGATGATAGTCCCGGTCATATTGCAGACCGGGGCTATCATCAGTGTTCTTCTATTGCTATTTATTCTTTGACCTTTAGAGGCACAAAAAGGCTCAAAATAAATCCTGCAAGAAAGACCATCACATATGCAACGAGGAGAAAGCAAAGCATAGAAAGTGGCTTGCTCCACCCCATTGCAAATCTGTAAAGAGGTAGGGTTCCAAACAACATGCAGATAATTTGAATTACGCCACACCAGCCAGGTATATAGAATTTAACTCCACACTTTTGACATTTAAATGTGCATAGTTCTGCCCTAAGAGCGATACATCGCTTGCGTAAGGAAAGTTGAACATATCCGCATATTGGGCATTCTAAATAGGGCTTAATATGTATATTTTTTTTCAATGCTTCCTATACCTCCTTCTTTGAAGCTACTAACCCAGAGTATACCACCTGCTTTATGCCGTGATTTCCAGTAATTAGGGACAGGTGCTTTCTTTCCATACATTTGTGTTAATGTTCCAACAATCATGGAGACCCGATCACCGGTCTTGTTATACCTGTAAGAGACCTCCTTGGCGTCATTATAATTGATTGCTGTGACCAAATCAAGGGCGTTGTAGGTATATTCCGTGGTGTAGCCGTCGGGATCGGTCCTGGAGACCAGATTGCCGTTGCCGTCGTAGGTGAAGCTGTGGGTGTAGCCCTCGGCGTCCACATAGCTCACCAGTTCGTTCCGGGCGTTGTAAGTGTAGGTGATGTCGTGGCCGTCCGCCTGGGTCAGCCGCACGATATTGCCGTTGGCGTCGTAGTACACGCGAGTCACATCGCCGTTGCCGTCGGTGGTAGAGGTCACGCGGCCCAGCTTGTCGTAGGTATAGCGGGTGGAATAGCCCTCGGCATCGGTGACGGAGAGCAGATTGTGATTGGCGTCATAGACGCTGACAGTCTTGCCGCCGATGGCGTCGGTGATGACCGTCAGGTTGCCGCAGGAATCGTAGGTGTAGGCGGTGGAGTAGCCGCGGGCATTTTTCAGTTCCGTCTGCCGCCCGTCGGCGTCATAGGTGAAGAGGATCTCATAGCCCTCCTCGTCCACGGTCTTCACAAGGCGTCCATTGGCGTCATAGGTGTAGCTGACCTCTGTGCCGTCTTTCTGGATGATGCCGATCACCTGTCCGGCGGCGTCATACAGGTAGGTGGTGGTGTGGGCCAGAGGATCGGTGGCGGTGGTCAGGTTGCCGACAGAATCGTAGGCATAACTGTTGGTGCTGCCCATGGGCGTGGTGCTGGAGAGCATCTGACCCAGCTTATCGTAGGTATAGGAGGTGACGTTGCCCAGGGGGTCTTTAGAGGCCACCAGGCGGTAGTCGTCATCATAGGTGTAGCTCCAGGTGTTGCCGTTCTTGTCCGTCTCGGAAATCAGGTTGCCCACCTTGTCGTAGGTCTTACTGGAGGAGTAATTCAGAGCGTCCTTTTCGCCGGTCAGGAATCCCTCGTTGTCATACTCAAAGGTGGTCTTGGCTCCCCGGGCGTCGGTGACAGACGCCAGCCGGTCCAGTGCGTCATAGGCGTAGGAAATCGTGCCGCCCTCCGCGTCGGTGATGGCGGTCACATTACCGTTGAGGTCATACTCGTACCGGGTCACGCCGTCCATGGGATCTGTGATAGTGGCAACAGCGCCCACGGAGTTGTAGGTGTAGGAGGTGGTATGGCTGCCGGGATCGGTGACCGTCTCCACCAGATTGCGGCTGTTGTAGGTGTATGTGGTGGTCAGGCCCAGAGGATCGGTGATGGTCAGAACATTGCCGCAGCCGCCGTAGGCGTAGCGGGTCACGCCGCCCATGGGGTCAGTCATAGAGGCCAGACGCCCATCCGCGTCATAGGCATAGGAGGTCTCGTTGCCCAGCTCATCGGCGGCGGACAAAACCTGCCCGTTGGCGTCATAGGTGTAGGACACCGTGGAGCCGTCGGCGTATGTAATCTTCGTTACGCGGCCCAGGACGTCGTAGGTGTAGCCGGTGGCATGGTCCAGGGCGTTGGTGACAGCAGTCTGGCGGCCCAAGGCATCGTAGCTGCTGGAGGTCTCCGCGCCCATGGCGGAGCTGGTCTTGGTCATCTGGCCGTTGGCGTCGTAGGTGTAGGACGTGGTGTTGCCCTCGGCATCGGTGACACTGGTGAGGCGGTTTTCCGCATCATAGACATAGGTGGTGGTATGGCCGTTGCGGTCGGTCATGGAAGTCAGATTGCCATTCTCGTCATACTCATAAGAAGTTCCGTGAGAGAGGGCGTCCGTGACCTTGGTGGTGTTGCCAACACCGTCATAGGCATACTGGGTGATATTCCCCTCGGCGTCTTTGACGGAACTGGTGCGGCCCACCTCGTCATACTGGGTGGTGACGATGCCTCCGGCGGGATCGGTGACGGAGGTCATCTGGCTCTCGTTATTGTAGTCGTAGGTCCAGGTGTTCCCAGCGGCATCGGTCATGGAGACCATGCGCCCGGCGGCGTCATAGGTATAGCCGGTAGTGTTGCCGTTGGCATCAGTGGCGGTGGACAGGTTGCCCCGGTCATCGTAGGTATACCGGGTAACATTGCCCAGAGGAGTCGTAATGGAGGTAATATTACTTTGGAAGTCGTAAGTATACCGGGTGATATTGCCCATCCAGTCGGATTCCGCGGTGTTGAAGCCGTTGCCGTTGACCTCGTAGGTCTGGACATTGCCGTCGGCATCGGTGATCTTCACCAGCTTCCCTGCGGTGGTATATTCATAGCGGGTGACCTCGCCGTTGGCGTCGGTGGCGGAGATCATACGACCCTGGCTGTCATAGGCGTACCGGGTGGTGTTCCCAAGGGCATCCGTCATGGAGGTGCAGTTGCCCTTGCCGTCATAGGTATAAGTAGTAACCTCACCCAGGGCGTCCGTGACGGAGGTCAGATTGCCGCCGCTGTCGTAGGAATAGCGGGTGGTGCCGCCCCGGCCATCCGTGCTGGATGTCATGTGGGCGCTGCCATCATAGGAATAAGAGGACGCATTGCCGTTGCGGTCCCGCATCCATGTCACCTGACGGCTGCTGTCATAGCGGAATTGTTCAGAGGTGCCGTCAGCATAGGTGATTTTGGAAATGTTACCGTCAGAATCGTGCTCGTATTCTGTGGTATTGCCCTCACGGTCTGTACGACTGGTTACCTGATTCAATTTGCTGTAGGTAACATACTGAGTACCGCTGGCATCCCTGGAGGCTGTAATGCGGCCCAGCTCATCGTACCAGATTTCACACAGATATCCGTCGGTCCCGGTGCAGATATTATGCCGGCCATCGAAGTCATAGGAGAAATCAAACGTGCCAATTTTATCGGCAAACTGATGAGTAACGTGTCCCTCATCATCCTAAAGCTGTTGTCAAGGGGGAATTTGAGATTTTTTCACAGTAAAGTATTTTACAGCGTCCAATTCGCTTTTGTGTTCCTCCTGCGGAGAAAGGTCCTGCGATTTTCCTGTCCCCTGCGGCGGGAGAGCATACAAAAATTGGAAGATTTATACAAGATGGTTCTTTGATTCCTAAAACACAAAATATAATATATTGCTCACTGTTCAACTGGCAAACTGCCCAAAATTGCGCTTTGAAAACTATGCAATCAGTAGAACTTAACATGCTTTTCTAATTTCGTCTTGACTTTTCCTAATTATAAAGCTATTCTTTACTCAAATATCAAATGTTGTTGGAATGTTACCGGTCTACCGGGCTTGACCAACTCTGTCTTGTTCTATCTGTGCGTTGTTGCATAGGTAGGAGAGATAGGGCTGGTTTATTTTTTAGGGAGGGGGGTGGTGAATCTGCGTATCAAGAAAGTGATAAACAACAACATCCTTTGCGTAGTGGATGACAAGGGCAGCGAGATGATTGTTACCGGAAAGGGATTGGGCTTCCAACGGAAAATCGGCGAGCGGGTGGACCCCGCTTTGTTCGAGAAGACCTATCGCATGGAAAGCAAGACAGAACAGCGCAAGCTGCGGGAACTGGTAACACAGATTCCCATAGAGCATCTGAAGCTAACCCAGGATCTGATCGAATACATCAGGAGCCAAATATCCGCCCCGCTGAATGAATCCTTGCTCATCACTCTGGCCGACCACATCAGTTTCGCCATCAAACGCAAGGAGAATGGCATTGAGTTTACCAATCCGCTGGAGGGAGCCATAATGAGCTACTATCCCACGGAGTATCATGTGGGCCAGCACTGTCTGCGGGCTATCCGTGAGGAGCTTGGCGTGGAACTGAACCCCAGCGAGGCGGCTTTCATTGCCCTGCACATCGTCAACGCAGAGCTGAATACCAGCATGACCGTGATGTATGATATTACCAAGCTCATTGAAGGGACGCTGGAGGTAGTAGAGTATTTCTACCAGAAGAAATTTAATCGGGAATCCCTGGACTTTAACCGCTTTGTTGTCCACCTGCGTTACTTTGCCCAGCGGTTGTTTCAGGCCGCTCCTGCTCCGTCCGAGGAGTACGATGCGGATTTTCAGGAAATGATTATCCGCAGTTGCAAGCAGCATTACAAATGCGCTCAGCATATCGGGGAGTATATCCGCAACGCCTATCAGAAAGAGGTTTCCAACGAAGAACTGATTTATTTGACCATCCATCTAAAACGAATCAATCTTAGCCAAAAATAACGGGATCGTGACCTTTAGCGGGCGAAACCCATGCGGCGTAGGCTGGAGCCATTCCGGCCTGCGTGGTATGGGTTTTTATAATTTTGACAGGGAGGAAAATTTATGAAGGACAAAATCTTTGGCGTCTTGCAGCGGGTGGGCCGTTCGTTTATGCTTCCCATCGCCCTGCTGCCGGTGGCGGGACTGCTGCTGGGCATCGGCAGCTCGTTCACCAATCAGACCATGCTGGAAGCCTACGGCCTCACCGGCGTCATCTATGAGGGCGGTGTGATCTACACCGTGTTGGACATCATGAACCAGTGCGGCAGCGCTGTGTTCAACAACCTGGCGCTCCTGTTTGCTATGGGCGTTGCAATCGGTATGGCAAAAAAAGAGAAGGAAGTGGCGGCCCTCTCCGGTGCCATCGCATACTTGGTCATGAACACCGCTATCTCCGCTATGATTACCGCCCAGGGCGGCGTGGAGGCTATGGCGGCCAACACCACTACCTCCACTCTGGGTATCACCACCCTGCAAATGGGCGTGTTCGGCGGCATCATTGTGGGCTTGGGCGTAGCGGCGCTGCACAATAAATTCTATAAAATCCAACTGCCCCAAGTCCTCTCTTTCTTCGGAGGCACCCGGTTTGTCCCTATCGTCTGCACCGTTGTATTCGTGGCTGTGGGCATTGCCATGTTCTTTATCTGGCCTGTTGTCCAGATGGGCATCGCCGCCTTGGGTGAGCTGGTTCTTCGGTCCGGCTACGCCGGCACCTGGATTTACGGCCTGCTGGAGCGTGCCTTGATTCCTTTCGGCTTGCATCATGTGTTCTATATGCCCTTCTGGCAGACCGCTATGGGCGGCACTGCGGTGATCGACGGCGTGACCATCCAGGGAGCGCAGAACATCTTCTTCGCCGAGCTGGCCTCTAAGTCCACGGAGGTTTTCTCCGTCTCCGCCACCCGGTTCATGGCAGGTAAATTCCCCTTTATGATTTTCGGCTTGCCTGGAGCGGCCCTGGCTATGTATAAGACCGCCAAGCCCGAAAAGCGGAAGGTAGCCGGTGGTCTACTGATCTCTGCCGCCCTCACTGCCATGCTTACCGGCATCACCGAGCCCTTGGAGTTCACCTTCCTGTTTGTGGCTCCCCTGATGTACGCCGTCCACTGCGTTTACGCTGGCCTGTCCTATATGCTGATGCACATTTTCAATGTGGGCGTGGGCATGACCTTCTCCGGCGGCATTATCGACCTAACTCTCTTTGGTATCCTCCAGGGCAACGCTAAAACTCATTGGATTTGGATTGTCATCGTAGGTCTGGTATATTTCGTGCTCTATTACTTTACCTTCTATTTCATGATTACCAAGATGGATTTGAAAACTCCCGGTCGCGAAGAGGGAGAGGAGGAGACGAAGCTCTTTACTCGCTCTGACTTCAAGGCCAAGACTGGTGTGGGACCCGATGGCTCCACTCCTGCGGCTGGCGTGTCCGATCCTGTCTCCGCCCTGATTCTCAAGGGCCTGGGTGGCAAGGCCAACTTGTCTGATGTGGACTGCTGCGCCACCCGCCTCCGCGTCACCGTGGTTGACCCGGACAAAGTGGTGGATGCCATGTTGAAGCAGTCCGGTGCCTCAGGGGTAATCCACAAGGGCAACGGCGTCCAAGTGGTATACGGTCCCCAGGTGGCGGTAATCAAATCCAACCTGGTAGACTTCATGGACTCCCCCGAGTCTGATCGTTTGGACAGCGTGACCGCTCCCGCTCCAGCAGTTACTCCAGCCAAGGCCCCAGCCCCAGCCAAGCAAGATGCGGTGATGTCCGCCCATATGACGGGTTCTGTGGTCCCTATGGCAGAGGTGCAGGACGAGGCATTCTCCACCTGTGTGCTGGGTGAGGGCGTGGCTATTGAGCCATCTGAGGGCAAACTGTACGCCCCCGCTGATGCAGTGGTGGATAACCTCTTCGACACCCATCACGCGATTGGCCTGGTCACAAGCGAGAACGTGGAACTGCTTCTCCATATCGGAATCAACACCGTTGAACTGGGGGGCAAGTACTTCACCGCCCATGTGGAGGTGGGCCAGAAGGTGAAAAAGGGCGATTTGCTCATCTCCTTTGACATAGAAGCCATCAAAAAAGCTGGCTATCTGCTCACCACTCCTATGATCGTCTGCAACACCGATGATTACCAGAGCGTCACCTCAGTGGCAGAAGGAGAGATTACAGCGGGATCAGCTTTGTTGCAAGTAAAAGGCTGATGAAATCGTATCCTTTTGCAACGGCAAACAGTCATGATTGTGGACCCATTTTACCCCAAATTCATATAAATGAAGAAAGGATGTATTACCATGAAAAAATTTGAGTACACCATCACCGATCCCGTAGGAATCCACGCCCGTCCCGCCGGCCTGCTGGTAAAAGCCGCCAAGGTTCTGGACAGCACCATCACCATCGAGAAGGTGGGCGGTAAGTCCGCCGCCGCCACCAAGCTCATGGCCGTCATGGGCCTGGGGATCAAGCAGGGCGATACTGTCTCCATTACCGTGGAGGGCGGCAACGAGGACGCTAACGCCGCCACCATGGAGCAGTTCTTCAAGGACAATCTGTAAGGGAGGCTGGATTTCATGCAGGTAGCAACCGGAAAATCTATTCTGAATGGCATTGCCATCGGCCCCCTGCGTGTTTACAAAAAAGCGGAGGCACAAACCAGCCAGACCTCTAGCCTGACCCCGGCAGAAGAATGGGAACGCTTTCAAACAGCCTGTGCCAAGGCCAAGGAGCAGTTGGCTGGCCTCTATGAGAAGGCGCTGAACGAGGTAGGCGAAGACAATGCCGCTATCTTTGAGATTCATCAGATGATGCTGGAGGACGAGGATTATCTGGACGCCGCCAAAGGAATCATCGAAACCCAGGGAGCCACCGCTGAATATGCTGCGACCACCACCGGCGAGAACTTCTCTGCCGCCTTTGCCGCTATGGACGATACTTATATGCAGGCCAGGGCCACGGACGTAAAGGACATTTCCCGGCGGGTAGTCAATATCCTCACCGGCCAGGATGACGCCGCAGCCCTGGACGATCAGCCCGCTATCCTGGTGGCGGACGATTTGACCCCCAGCGAAACGGTTCAGCTGGACAAGAGCAAACTGCTGGGCTTCATTACCCGCCACGGCTCCAGCAACAGCCACACGGCAATCCTGGCCCGGACCATGAACATCCCCGCCCTGATTGGCGTGGACTTCGATGACAGCTGGGATGGCAAGCTGGCGGTGCTGGATGGCTATAACCACTGTGTCTACATTGAACCCGCCGCCGAGCTGCTTTCCGCGATGGAGGCCAAGCGCACCGAGGACTTGAAGCAGGAGGCCCTTTTGCAAGGGCTGAAGAAAAAACCAAACGTGACGCTGGATGGTAGGGAAATCAAGGTCTATGCCAACATCGGCAACGCCGGGGATGTGGGCCTCGTCCTCCAGAATGACGCCCAGGGCATCGGCCTGTTCCGCAGCGAGTTTATCTATCTGGATTCCCAGGACTATCCCACTGAGGATCAGCAGTTTATGCTCTATAAGCGGGTAGTGGAGACGATGGCCGGGAAAAAGGTCATCATCCGTACTCTGGACATCGGAGCGGATAAGCAGGCCGATTATTTCCAGCTGGACAAGGAGGATAACCCTGCCCTGGGCTACCGGGCTATCCGCATCTGCCTCACTCGGAAGGAAATTTTCAAAACGCAGCTTCGGGCCATCCTCCGGGCCAGCGCCTTCGGCACGGTATCTATCATGTTCCCCATGGTGATCTCCGTTCGGGAGGTTCGGGACGCGAAAGAGGTGCTGGAGGAGTGCAAGGCAGAACTGAAGGAGCGGGGCGTAGCTATGGGCGAGGTGGAGATCGGCATCATGATCGAAACTCCCGCTGCCGTCATGGTAGCGGACGAGCTGGCGGAGGAAGTGGACTTCTTCTCCCTGGGGACAAACGATCTGACGCAGTACACGCTGGCTATTGACCGTCAAAATCCCAAGCTGGATAATTTCTACGACCCTCACCACCCCGCTGTTCTGCGGATGATCCGGCATACTGTGGAAGCCGGACACCGGCATGGCTGTTGGGTAGGCATCTGTGGTGAACTGGGTTCTGACCAGACCCTCACCGAGACTTTCCTGCGAATGGGGCTGGACGAGTTATCTGTCTCCCCCTCTGCGGTGTTGCCGCTTCGGAAACTGATTCGCAGCATGGATTTGAGCCAAGCATCAGAATAATAGTATAAGCTCCAACCCCATGGTTCCGCCTTACAAAGGTGGAACCATGGGGCAACATTATATTCTACCAGAATTTATTGAAATCTGCTTATGGATGCTGTTTCAGTTTCCATAATTTTCAGACGCAGCTGGAACATTGGCAAGAAATTTTTCTGGAAATTGGGTCAATGATTATAACCTCTCGCCCCTGTTTTCGAGCGTACCGCATTGTGGCCCCGGTGCCGCTGCGCCATGTCCCGTTATAAACCGCCAACAAGATAGATGAGTGATCCACCAGGTAGCGGTTGCGTTCCAGCATACAATCCTGGCTGTATTCCTGTCCCACATAGATGACCTCATTGGCTTGCGCCAAAATTGAGCGATAGCGCTCCTGCGCCGAAGCTGACCACTTGCTCTCCTGTCCCTCACAGGGCAGAACACAGTGCAGCTTCAGCGCAGGATTTTTCTTTTGGAGGTCGAGGACAATCTGACTGCTCCAGAGGTCAACCCCCTGGGCCATGCCCGATAGCCAGTCCGTCACACCTTTGTCTGCCAGAGCCTCGATTTGTTCTGCCAGAACCTCCTTCAACAGAACGCAGTCGGGCGCAGCTTCATTGTACTTCCACGGAAAACTTTTTGGCCGGTGGCCGGTAAATGCGCAGGTTGTCTCTGTCATCGGAATAATCCTCCCATACAAATAGATGCTTCGCATTATACCAAAAAATCTTGCATGTGTCTATTATCGTAGACTATCATTTTCACGTTTTCTCATACACTATCTGTTGAGAAAGTGGGGTGAGACGGTGCAATTCGACAATAGTGCGGTTGGGAGGACGATACGCAATCTTCGCAATAAAAAGGGTGTATCCCAAGATGTTTTGAGTGGCTTTGCGGGAATTGCCCGTACTCATCTGACGATGATCGAGAACGGGGATAAACAGGCCAACTTTGAAACGCTTTGGAAAATCGCTAATGCGCTGGATATGCGCCCAAGTGAGCTTGTTGCCCTGATTGAAGCTGAAATAGAGCGAAATAGTTGATGGTATGGGACGGGGTGCGGTAGTAGCGGCAAGCAAGGCACCAGTATATACCTGGTGCCCGCTTGTTGGTGGCTAACCGCCCCCAAACCCCTGTAAGGAGCGGCGCACCAGCGCCGCTCCTTTTAAGCCACCTTCGGTGTCTGCTGCCCCTACGGGGGATGACAGGAAGATGAAAATTACCGTTCCTCCTGGCGCTGCTCCCGCCGCTTTTCTTCATCGGTCAGTCCCAAAATCCTGGAAGTATTGTACTTGACTGTGAGCAGCTCCATCATCTCCGCCTTTGCTTTTTTCTGGTCGGGGTACAGCTTTTTGTTCTCCGCCTCCAGCGCGGCATACTCCTGTTTCAGCGATTGGATGGTCGGCAGCTTCTTCAAGCCCAGACTATCAAAATACCGCTTTGCCGCCTCGCAGGAAATGATGGCGCTGGCATGTTCAGCGTAAAATTTTTCTTGCTTTTTCGGCGGCAATTTGCGATACTGAGCATAGACTTCGCGGGTTTTACCGTAGGTGCCGATGTGCCTTTGCAACTCGGCAATCTCCCGCATCCTGGTTTCGTTGGCCTTGGTGCGATCAGAAAACTCATGATACTTTTGCACCGCCGCGTCACAGGCCGCTTCCAAATCTGGATAGGCCAACAAACCATGTTCGGTCAGATAGTTCATGGTCTTTGCCATCTCTTTCAGATTGAACATGCTGGCCCAGCGTTCAAAGCCGGGAGAGTGCGCCTGTTGCAGCTTTGCTTGAATGTCGATCAGCAGATTGGGCGCTGCCTGCTTTTGCCTTGGGGCTACGATCCGCTTGCGGTCGATACGCTCCAGAATCGCCGTTTCGGTGTAGTCCTCACTGAGAGAATCACAGCGGACGAACCGTTTGCCGCCCGGAATTTTGAACGCTAGGTGCTTACCCCGCTTAACCTCCACTCCTGCCGCTTTCAGCGCAGCCAGGAAGCTGTCAAAGTCCTTGCAGCCAACGAGAGCGGCATCAATCATCTGCTCCAACTGTTGCCGGACAGTCGGCGGTTTCTCACCCAGCCAAGTGCCGTAACTGCCCCGGCTGGGTCTTGGGTTTTCGATAACGGACAGGCCATTTTCCAGACATAGAAGGTCGGAGATTTTTCGGACTGCGAAGGAAGAACCCAAAAAATTGCGGAATTTCCGAGTGCAGTCCAGGGCGGTAGAATTGAACACGATGTGGGAATGAATGTGTTCCTTGTCCACATGAGTGCAGACGATAAAAGCGTGTTTGCCTTTGGTCAGCGACATAGCGAGGTCATAGCCGATTTTGTTCGCCAACTCCGGCGTGACCTCCCCCGGCTTAAAGGACTGCCGTAGGTGGTAGGCAATCACATCATGCTCCTTCTGATCGCGGCCTGTGATGGTGGCATACTGCCGCTTCACAAAAAGAAATTCCTGGTCCACAATGGACGGATTGCACTGGTAAGCTGTCACCAAATCGCCGCCGTTCGTTTTCTCAGGATTTTTCACATAATCGGTGGTCCGGCCCAGGGCCTCCGCCACTGTCCGGCCCTTTCCGATGTGGAGGGGCATTAGGCGTGTTGTTGCCATCGCCGCCCCCTCATTTCAGCCGGGAGAGTTGTTCCAGAATCTCCCCGAACAGCCGGTTGGTTTCGTCCTGTTTGGTGCAAATGTCGTGTACCTCGTCAGGGTAGACCGCGCCGCCGGAGTTCATTGTCCGGGCCATTTGGTTGACGTTGTTGGAGATGTAGCGCAGCAGCTTTTCACAAGAGGCCAACTCTGGAATTTCCAGGTTTATAACATACCCGTCAATGGACATTTTGCGGATGAAGCCGCTCATATTGTGGATGCCTGCAAGTGCCATCTTTTGTTCAATTAAGTTCCGTTCTTCCTCGGAAACCTTGAAATAGATGCCTTTTTGTTTTCCGTTTTCTACAATAAAAATGCCTCCTAAAAAGGAAAAATAGTGGTGGGGTAAGGGAATCATACAGACCCCCGTTGACCGACACCTTGGAAGTCCCATGATAACGGGCTTCTCAAGCCCCTAATTGTCCACGCTGCACCCTGCGCCGCCGCTCACTCTCGGCCTTCTGCTGACGGTGAACGACAGCAGCGCAGTCGGGGCAGTATTTCCCCCGGTTGGACCGTGGCACGAACCGCGCCCCACACCGGCAACAGCGTTTGCTGTCCCTCTTGTAGAGCAGCGACGTTTCCAGTTCCCGGTCCAGCGGCAGGACAGCGGCCCGGAAGTATTTGCAGACCAGCGACCGGGAAATGCTCTGAACGCAGACGCATGGTTCCCAGCCGTTATCCAGCAGCAGACAGTTCCCGTCATCGTTGTTGCAGCACTCATGTACCAGCCTCTGGACAGTGCGAAACTGTTGATAGGCCAGGTGTGGAATTGAATTTGACAATCAATCATCCTTTCGTGATTTGGGCGCGAAAGGGGCGGTCTGCAACCAAGCACAGACCGCCCCGTGGCGTAAAATATTCAGTTGCCGTTCACCGCCTGCTGCTTCTTGCGTTTCTTTTTTTCGTAGGACTTCCTTGAATATTCCCTCTGCTTTTCCCGCTTCTTCCGCAGCGCCTCCTGTTCCGCCAGTTCCTCCGGCGTAGGCTCCGGGAGAGGCACATCAAACTTGCCGATGAATTTCAGATAGATGTCCACTTCCTGAGTACGTTCGCCAGTGGAGTAGTCCGGCGCGTGAACCATGATCTTGTCCACAAATTCTAAAATCATCGGAGTTGTCAGCGCGGAGAAGTCGGTGTACCGCTTCGCCAGCTCCAGGAACTGCCCGGCCCGGTCTGTGTCGGCATTAAAAGCATCCAACTCGGCCTGCTCCTGGGCGATAGCCGTTTCCAGGTCCTCCTGTTCCTGTTCATACCTATCCAACAGCAGTTTGAACCGCTTCTCCGTCAGAGCGCCCGTTGCATAGGATTCATAAAGTTTTTGGATAAGCCCGTCCAACTCGGAGGAACGCTTGCGGTCACGGTTCAGTTTTCGCTTCAATTCCTTTGCGGCGTTGTCCTGCTGGATTTGGGAGGCGGCACGAATTTTCTCTACAAAGGTCTTTTCATCGGAGATGGCGTAGGTGCTGACTGTTCGGATGGTGTCTAATACCAACGCCCGGACCGCTCTGGTGGTAATGTAATGGCTGCAACATTCCCGCTCTGACCGGGAATAAGATATCCTACTGGTGGAGCAATCATAATGGTCGGTGGGATAAAGGCCGCTGTCCGGGTCGGGTTTCCATCCTTCCTTCAGCGCCTTTGCGCCTTCTTTGTGGTTATACATCTTGGCTCCGCAGTCGGCGCAGAACATCAGTCCGGTCAGGGGATTGGCCACGCCTGTGGTGTCTGTCCGGCGCACGGTCTGCCGGGAACGCTGGGCTAGACGCCAGGTTTCCGGGTCAACAATGGCCTCGTGGGTATTCTCAAAAACCAGCCATTCTGACTGCGGACGCCCTATCATTTTTTTGTTCTTATAGGACGGCTTGTACGAACGGAAATTGACCGTATGGCCCATGTACTCTGGCTTTGCGAGAATTTCCTTGACTGTGGTGGCGTTCCAGTCATAAGGCCGGGACATATCCGTGCTGTTTTGGCACGTTCCCCGCCCCTGCTTGGCCAGATAGCAGGAGGGACGTTCTACCTTGCCCTGCATCAGAGCTTTGGCAATCTGATTTGGCCCCATTCCCTCGATGCTCAAACGGAAAATACGGCGTACAACATCCGCCGCTTCCGCATCCACCAGCCAGTGATGCTTTTCTTCCGGGTCCTTTTTGAACCCATAGGGGACATTGTTCGTGACCGGCTTGCCGGACTTCCCGCACACCTGATACTGCGCTTTCTGCTTCCGGCTGCAATCCCGAACATACCACTCTGCCATGATATTCAAGAATGGGGCAAACTCCCCCGTGGCCTGATCTTCGCTGTCCACGCCGTTGGAAATGGCAATGAACCGGACCCCGTGTTCCTTGAACAGGATTTCCGTATAAAATCCTGTTTGCAGATAATCTCTCCCGACCCGGCTCATGTCTTTGGCAATGACACAGCCGACCTTTCCGGCCTCGATATCCGCAACAAGCTGTTTCCAACTGGGCCGCTCAAAATTTGCGCCGCTCCATCCGTCATCCGTATAATGGACAATATTGGTAAATCCATGTTGGACAGCATAGCTTTCGAGCATAGCCTTTTGATTTACGACCGAGTTGCTGTCCCCGATTTGCTCGTCGTCACGGGACAATCTCTCATACAGCGCCGTGATTTTCTCTGATTCCAACCGCTTTTCGCTCATAGCGAACTCCCTTCCAGCGGCTGGCCCGTTTGCGGCACGCCCATTGTGCCACAGACCGCAAACTTTGCTGCGGCCTCATTTTGCACCAAGTGCAAAATTTTGTCCTGAAGTGTGTCCTCAGCGGTTTCACTGAAATGGATACGCACTTTGTATGTAGTAGACCCGATCCGCCGGTACAGAACGGCGGCGTTTTCGCTTTGAACTGCGCTGATAAGTTCCTTCCTTTCTTGCGGTTAGGCCGCAACTCCAATCGGTTTGGGTTTGTGTACAAGGATTGCGAGTAGGCTGAACCCAACTATCAGCCAAAAAGTCTACTATCGCCAATACGATATCCATCACAATGATTTCCCCCCTTTGCTGAATCAATTTGCGTGTGTTTTGCCGTTCTCTCCAAATGCGGTTCCTGCCCCCGGATTGCACGGCGGCGTTGTCCTCCCATTGGTGCGCTCCTGTCATGGCGGCACTTCCCCTGGGGCGGTATCTCATTCAGACGGTCATTCAGCTGTAGGGTAGACGCGAGGACTTCCCACTCATCGTACACAAAACACTTGAAAAATGCAGTCGGTTTTTGACGTTCACAAAAAGTTTACAAACGAGCCTGCCACTATGCTGTATTTGGTGAAATCTCAGATTCACCCTTCACAGCATATATCTCATAAAGTTTCTGAAGGTAGTCCAGGGTCTGCTGGGCGGTGTAGCCCAGGGTGCGATTGGCCTCTCGCTGAAGGGTGGTGAGGTCGTAGAGGGCGGGGGCCTTTTCGGACTTCTCCTTCTGCTCCACCTTTTGGACCAGCAGCAGCATTTCCTTACAGCTATCAGCGAGGGCCTTTGCCTCCGCCATATTGGAAATCCGCTCTCCGGCGAAGGTGACGCCGCCGCAGTTCAGCTCCACCGTGTAGAACGGTGCAGGCTCAAAGGCCCCGATTTCCGCTTCCCGCTGGACCAGCAGGGCCAGGGTGGGGGACATGACCCGGCCCACGTTGAGGGTATGGCGGTACATGACAGAAAACAGCCGGGTGGCGTTGATGCCCACCAGCCAATCCGCTTTGGCGCGGCACAGGGCGGCGTGGTACAGGCCGTCATAGTCGCTGCCGGGGCGCAGATGGGCAAAGCCCTCCCGGATGGCGCTGTCCTCCATGCTGGAGATCCACAGCCGTTTCATGGGCAGTGTGCATCCCGCCAGATGGTAGGCCGTGCGGAAGATCAGTTCCCCCTCCCGTCCGGCATCACAGGCGTTGATGACCTCCATGACTTCCTCCCGGCGCATCAGGGTCCGAAGAATGTCAAACTGTTCTGCCTTTCTCTTGTCCAGGGTAAAGCGCCAGCTTTCAGGGATGATGGGCAGGTCGTTCCAGCGCCACTTGGCATAGCTGGGGTCATAGACGGCGGCATCCGCCAGCCCCGCCAGATGGCCCACACACCAACTGACGATATAGCCGCCGCCGATCATGTAGCCTTTTCTCTTGCCTCTGGCTCCCAGCACCTTCGCCAGAGCCATGCCCACGGAGGGCTTTTCTGCAATCACGAGCTTCTGTTTGGGCAAAGTCATTCCTCCTTGAAAATGAGGCAAGCGGCCTGGAACTGCACCAGACCGCTTGCAAAAAGGTGATTATATTGTAACGCTATCCTTTCACCGGGGCGGCATCCGCTCCACACCCCGATAGCAGGGCAAAATACATCCAGAGCTTTCGTTCAGCCGTTTGCAGCCGCAACAGGGGTGGCTTTAGGGAACAGGCGGGGCCGGGTCAGGTCTGGCCTGGGCGATGGGAGGCTGCATCATCATCCGTTCCAGCGGACTGCGGGTAAAATATTTCATTCGTCCTCCATGTCCTCGTCCGGGGCATCGTCATCCTCCGGCTCGTCCTCGTCATCCTCCGTGCCGTAGTCGTAGTCGTCCAGGTCGGCGCTGCCCTTGATATCCGGCTTTTTCTTGAAGAATTTCAAGTAGGCCACTGTGCCGCCAGCTCCCAGGACCGCCAGCAGCGCCACGATTATCAGTGGATTGCCGCCCTTCTTTTCCGGAGTCTCCGGGGTGGCTGGGGCCTCCGGGGGCTTATCTGGCTCCTGCGGCTCCGGCTCCGGTCCGGCGCACTCGGACATATTGACAGCGCAGACCTCACAGGCGGTATTCACAGCTCCGGCGGCGCATTTAGTTGCGCAGGAACAGACGGCGGGGGGCTTTTCCTCTTCCTCAATCAGGGAGAGAAGGTCGGCCTCGTCCACCTGGTTCAGGAAGTGGACGATATTGTCCCCCTCCGCCGCCCGGTCGATGATGATGTAGAAGTAGTGACCAGCACGGCTCTGGACCACAATAAACTGCTTATCTTCTCCGGCCTCGCCGTCAATATCGTCCACCAGGGTCATGTTGCCCTCCGGGGTCAGGGGCTGGGTCTCCACACCGCCCGTAACCGGGGGATTTTCCTCCGTTTCATCCGAAAAGGCGTAAGCGGGGGCGGCACAGGTGGAGAGCATGAGTGTGGCGGACAGCAGCAGGAACAGGGTCTTAAACCGTCTCATAGCTGTCCTCCTTTCGCTCCGTCTCGGGGACCGGCTGGGGCGGTGCGGCCTTGATGAGCGCCGCCAGCTGGTCCGGCGACAGGCCCATGCCTCGCACGAGACCGATGATGTCCAAGTTCTCCAGCTCCATCCGCTGCTTTTCCAGCTCCCGCTGACGGGCCTGGAGTTCTGTGATCTTGGCGGCGTTCTTCTCATACTCGTTGTCAATCTTCTTGATTTTCGGATTCGTTTCTCATCACTCCTTTAGGGAAGTCTGCCGTAGCAGTAAAAATGATTTTTCCAATAATTTGAGGTCAAATCGGCATAGGAAATGGGGTTTCCACAGTGTATCATCATGTTTTCGCCCACATAGATACCACAGTGGGTGGGTGCGTTGGGGTCCGGCGCGTCATAGGTGTTGATGAAAAACACCAAATCGCCGGGGCGGGCATTGGCGGGTGAGACCGGGGTGCAGAGATTACACAGGGCCTTGGCCCCCAGCCGTCCCACGTCCCAGCCGCTGTGATTGATGACCCACGACACAAAGCCGGAACAGTCAAAGGATGTGCTGGGACTGCTGCCGCCCCAGACATAGGGCATCCCCAGATACTTCTCCGCCTCAGTGAGCATGGCAGAGAATACCTCATCTTCCAGCGCCTCCGGGGGAACATCATAGTCCAGATAGTCCTGCTTTTGGGAGGCGTTGGGGTATTGCTCTGCGGGAAACAGGTCTGGCCGGTTGCCCAAGGTGAACATATACATGGCATACACGCCCAGTTGATCTTCACTCAAAATGTAGACGGGCAAATGGGACAGGTCGAAGTTCTCCAGCTTGACGTTGCAGATGTAGTAGTCATAGGGCACATAGCCGTCATCCGTTGGATAATACCGCACCTCCACATCCACCGTTTGTGTGAGGGTGTACTGCCGGTCAAAGAGCATCTGCAATGTCCCCTGTACCTCGCTCCGGGCCCATGTTCCCTCATGGCAGGCGGTCAGAAGGGAAATCAGCACATAGGGGTCATGTCCGATGCTGTCCAGGTCATAACGGTACTCGTCATAGCCGGGGTGGTAACTGGGGTAATTGTCCACCTCGTGCTGCAAAGCAGCCTCCAGCGCGGCATAATCTGCCTCGGCCCCCAGCATATCCGCATCCTCGCAGGGATAAGTGCCGCCCGCACTGCTGCCCAGAATGGCCTCGGCCAGCACGGAACAGGAGGACATCATATTCAAGAACATCACCAGAATGAGAAACAAGCCGATGACAATGAGAAAGCCCTTCTTGTGCCGCATGATAAACGCACCAGCTTGTTTGCTTGTTTCTGCTGCGCCTTTCAGCGTGTCGGATACCCGTTCCGCCATGGTGGATGTGGCCTTTGACGCCTCACCAGCCCTCTGCCCGGAACGCTTTGCGGCGGCGTATTGCTTTTTGATGGCCTGTTTTTGCTGCCAGCGTGACAGCGGATTGCTGCCCAGCTCTGGATTGTCCCGGAGGGACTGCCGGTGGAGGGCATTGATCTCCGCCCGTTCTGTGGCCCGGTACTCCCGCAGCTTATGGGCGCGGCGGGAACGCTCCGCCAGATGGACGCCGGTTTCGGCGGTCTGCTCCAGCCGGTGAGCGCTCTCCATGCCAACATTGTCCTCCTCCGCCTCGCTGACCTCGTGGTGCAGCTTATCGGAGAGGGCCAGAACGGGAGCGTCCTTCACCGCATGGGACAGTTTGGAGGGCGGTTTGGGCTTGTTTTCCTCAAATTGCAGCTGGCCCGCAGTTTTAGCAGTTTTCGGATTGGTGGATTTGCCCTTTTTCTTTTTTCCAGCGCCAGATTTTTGCTCGGTCATGCGCCGTTTCATCTTTTTGCGGTCCTTGGGCGGCGGTGCATCTTTCCGCATCGCCGCCCGGTCCACCTCACGCTCTTTCGCCCGGTCATGCTCCTTCAGACGGCCCCCGTCCTGCTCGGCATCGGTGAAATGGAGACGGGTCTTTCCCTTAGTCGGCACAGTCGTTCTCCGGCATCTCACCGTTGTTCAAGATACGGTCGATGGCGTTCTCGTACACCACCATCGCCTTGGTGATTTCCAAGATATTGGCCGTGACCCGGTTCAGCTGTCCCACAGCCCGCAGGAGATAGGCGGCGGCAGAGGTCTCGCCGTTCATCCCATCATCCTCCATGTCATCTGCCATACCGCCGTCATTCTCCGTGCCAGTATCCTCATCCTCATCCCAGGCGGGCAGCAGCTCGTCCTCCATCAGCTGGGCCAGATCGTCCGGGGCGCCGCTCTCGGCGTAGGCATCGGGAATGTCCCAGTTCTCATACACCTCATGGGCCTGCTGCTCGTAGGCGCACAGCGTCCGCATGGCCTGGGACGGCTCTCCGGCCTCCAGGTCCTTCCGCACAGACCGCACCAGCTCCAGCAGCAGATCATACATCTCCAGCTTGCCGTCGATGTGGCTCAGGTAATCGTCCAGGTGGATGAGATACAGTTCGTTGTCCATAGTCACTCGCTCCTTTCGTTCGTCACAGGTTGATAAGGTACGCCGATGTAGTCCAGCACTCTCCCACAGCCCAATGTGTTGACGCAGAAATCGTGCTGCTCTGGGTGGGTAAGGGCCATGCGCTGAAAGCGGTTCGGCTGCTTTTCCAGGCGGAGGCCGAACATACAGAACATACAGCCCGTCCGCTGTGCGCCGGTGGTGACGAGCTTTCCGCCGCGCTCCACAATGTCCCCATAGATAGAGGCATAGGGGATGCCGGTCATACGCAGATATTGAAGGGCGTCCTGCTCCGTCCAGAAGGACAGCGGCTTGCAGGTGGGTTCCTTAGTGTCATAGGCATTGCAGCCGGTTCGCAGAAACGCCCCCTCCCGCCGCTTGCTCTCACAGGCCATGGTCCCCATGATAGCCATCCTGCCAGTTTGACGGGCGTATTTGTGGAGGGGCCTGGTTTTTATAGCGCCGCAGCAATATTCCGAAATGGGAAATGGCGCATCCAGAAGGACACGCCACTTTAGATACCGCTGGTTATACCAGGAGGGACTGCCATCAGAATTAAGCCCGTTCAGCTGATTGATGGCCCATCTGCTGCCTTTTCTGGCGTAGTAGATACGCTTTGCCACGTCCTTTGATATGACCGGGTATCCGTACTTCTCAATGATCTGGGTGAAGGGTATGACAGGTTGCAGCCATTCCACGTTGGGGACAGAGCGCACAAAGTCCTGTATCTCCGGGTACTCCAATCCGGTATCCGCATAGGCGACGGGCACGTCAGGATAGAGGTCCCGCACCAAATCCAAAAGTATAGTGGAGTCTTTGCCTCCGCTGAAGGAGACAAAGACCTTGCCGCCATAATATTCGTACCACTCTCGGATTTTTGCCTGAGTTTCATGGACTTTCCGCTCCAGCGGCCACGCCTGCATTGTGCGCAGTTCTTCCTTGGTGCAGACGGCCTCATTCATGCGCCGCCCTCCTGGACGATCTCATTCAAGCGGGTCGTCATAATGCGGTACAGCTCCGTGTCCTTGGGGAAACGGTCAATGAAGGGCAAAATGACGTTTCCGTAGAACAGCAGCCCTTCGCCCTCGCCGGAGTGGGTGACATAGGAAAGCTGGTGAGGCGAAATATTGAGCTGCTTCGCCAGAATCTGCCGGTCGCCTGCCGCCTGATTGAGCATATAGATGAAGTCGCTGTTCTCCAGGATGTTTGCAATTTCCGGGCTTGCCAGCAGGTCCTTGCTGTTCTGTGTGATACCGGTAGGGATACCGCCCCACTTGCGGAACCGCTTCCAGATTTCCACGCTCCAGGAGGCCAATTCGCCCTTCAAGAGCAAATGGAACTCGTCTACATAGTAGCGGGTGGTCTTGCCTGCCGCCCGGTTGACGGTGACGCGGTTCCACACCTGGTCCTGAATGACCAGCATCCCCAGCTGTTTCAGCTGCTTGCCCAGCTCCTTGATGTCGTAGCAGACAATCCGGTTGTCAATATCCACGTTGGTCCGGTGGTTGAACACATTCAGACTGCCGGTGACATAGATTTCCAGCGCCGTGGCGATGAAGTGGGCCTCCTTCTCCTCCTGTTTCAGCAGAAGGTCGTAGAGGTCCTGCAAAATGGGCATATTCTCCGGGCGGGGGTCCTCCAGGTACTTCCGATATACCAGCCGGACACAGCGGTCAATGACGGTTTTCTCCACGGGCTGGAGGCCGTCTTTGCTGCCCACCACGATATCACAGAAGGACAGCAGGAAATCCACCTTCAGCGACAGCGGGCTTTCATCGTCCGAATAGTCCAGGTTGAGGTCCATGGGATTGACATACTGCTTGCTGGTGGGGGAAATCTTGATAACCTGCCCGCCCAGGCGCTGCACAAGGGGGTAATACTCCGCCTCGGGGTCTGCAATCAGGATATCGTCGTTGGTTGCGAGAAACACATTGGAAATTTCCCGCTTGGCGGAGAAGGATTTGCCGCTGCCGGGCGTGCCAAGGATCAGGCCGTTAGGGGCAGCTTGTCCGGGGCCTGCGTGCGGGCCAGCTCCACCACAATCCCCGCGTCAGCGGCGGTGCTCAATTTCCCGTTCAAAATCACATCCAACATATCATTTCCGCTCTGTACCACAGGGCGGATTTTTTCATTCTCTCCAATCAGTTCGTCCAGATATGCCGCCGCCTTTTCATCGGTGACGGTCTGCCGCAGAACCCGGAGATGCTTCACCATATCGTGGCGGAGCATCATCACCTGTTTGTGCTGTTTCCGCAGGGCCTCGTAGCTGCTTTGAGCCAGCTCACCCCGCTGGGCCAGCAAACGGGCCTCCGTCCGGCGGGCAATCTCCTGGTGTGATGTTTCCGCCAAGGCCGTGACCAGCGCCGCCGCTATCATGACACCCGCCAGAGGGTAAAGCAACAATCCCGGTATTCCCAATGCGTTTCCCGCAAACTGCCAGCGTCCAAGTACCGCCCAGGCGATGGCCCCCGCCGCTGTCAGCGGGCAGAAATAACGGTAAAACCAGTTTCGTTTCCACTCCAGAACACCGCAGACCAGTGCCGTCGTCAGACCGGCAAGGCCAATCGCAGGAAGCGCCAACGCCTGAGAAAAGGTGAGCCGTTCCATGATCTGCATCACGATGTGTACCGCCACGGCCACCCCCTGCGCCCCGGCCAACAATCCAACCACTTTCCGCCGCCGTCCTGTCAGCCGGGAGGCCAGGAACACCAGCAGCAGCGTCATGGACAGCTCACGGGCCAGCGTTGACACGTCCACAGACAGCGGGCCAAGCTGGGCGTTGGGCAGAAAGGTCAGGGACAGCCGACCCGCCAGCCAGAAGAAAGCCGTCAGCCCGCCGCACAGCGCGTCCAGGGCCAGCCTGCCTTGAAACGCCTGCCAGAGAAACAGCGTCAGCAGGAGCGTCCCGGCGGCAAAGGACAGGGCGGCGGGTACGGCGGTCTGAAAACTCTCCGCCACCAGCCCGCTCTCGTAGGCATAGCCGCAGTACAGCGTCACGGCGCAGGGCCAGACGGTTATGGACGGTTCCGCCAGTTCGCCGCCAGACGGGTCAGTGGATTGGGCAATGGTCAGGATTTTTCCCTGGTAGTTCTGGGGCAGCGTCACAAGTACCGGCTCCTCCCGATACCACTCCAGCATGGGCAGGCGCAGGTATCCGATACGATTGTCCAGCTCCGGGCAGTCAGTATAGAGGACCGCCCCATCCAGAAAGACAGTGACGGCGCTGTTTCCCGTGTCCAGGCGGAGGGTGGGGCTGTCCACGTCCTCCGACAGTGGGCGGGAGAAATAGAATGTCTGCCCCGGTTCGGTCAGGCGGTCAAAGCCGCCGAATCCGTCCGGGGCCAGCTCTGTCACCGACTCCCCCTCCTGGGTGAACACGGTCCAGCCCTTTTGATCGTAGACCCAGTCCTCCGGCATGGCCTCCCCCGCCCAAATCAGGGACAGGTCATAGGCCCGATCCTCCATCGGTTTCATGCAATTCAGAAGCAGTCCGCCGAATACCATGCACAGTGTCAGAGTGAGAATCGCCGCTCCCAGGCGTGTCCATTTTTTCATCGTCCTGTCCTCCCGGCACGTTTCTGAATATAGCGTATCATTCAAAAAGGGGGGCTGTCAACCGTCCGAGCTTGCTATTCATGCAGGATTTTTGCCGTTCATGTAAAACCTATTGCCCAAAGCCGAAATTTTTGCTATGGTGCATACGGAATAACACGCCCGGTCAGCCGGGACAGGAAAGGATCGGCAAGGGGATACCCCCCTCTGCCGGAACAGGAGGAACAATGAACAGACAAGAACTCATCGAGCGCATGGCTGGAAAGACCGGCCTGACAAAGAAGGACTGCGGCACGGCCCTGGACGGCTTTCTGTCCACCGTCACGGAGGCCCTGCAAGCGAGAGAGGATGTCAAGCTGGTCGGCTTTGGCTCCTTTGAGGTGAAGCTTCGGGCGGCGAGGACAGCGTGCAACCCACAGACGAAAGAACCTGTGGAGATCCCGGCCCACCCCATTCCCGTGTTCAAGGCGGGAAAGCTCCTCAAAGACAGCGTAGCCGGTTAGCAGTGAGAGTTCAGCAAAGGGGGCGCGCCCCCTTTGCTCCGTCCACGTGGACGGAGCAAAATACCCTCTGGCAGACGAGAATTTTCTGATCTTTGATATGGAGGTTATGACCATGAAAAAGAGACTGCTGGCCTGTCTCCTGACGGCGGCGATGCTGGTGAGCCTGCTTCCCCTCCACGCTCTGGCGGCGGAGGCGGAGCAGCCCGAATGGACGGCGACGGCGTCTGACCCGCTGGACGGGGACACGGCGGCGATCCTTCCCCCGGGGGAATCGGAACAGGAGGGCGAACCGCTCCCATCTGACGAAGCTGAGGAGCCGGAGCAGACTGCCCTCCAGCGGGTGCAGGCCATGATCGACGCACTCCCGGCCCCGGAGGACATCACCGCCGGGAACCGGGACGAGGTGGAGGCCCAGCTTGAAGCCATTGGCGAGGCGTGGGCGGAATTGTCCGATGAGGATGCCTTGCAGCTTAATACCGCCCGCCTTGAAGCGGCGCGGGACGCGCTGGCGGCGCTGGACGGGCAGGCTGAAAATGAGCTGCCTGCGCCCCTGGCGGATACAGTAGGCAGCGTAGAGTATTGGGACGAAAATGGCAGTAGCCGTACCCAAAACGATGTCAACGTGGTAGACAGCACCACCACCGCATGGAATAGCGGCTGGTATGTAGTAAACAGCGGCGACCCCAATAATCCCATCAGAATTGATAGCCGCGTCACCGTCACCGGCGATGTCTACCTGATCCTGATGGACGACAAGACCCTCACCGTCAACAGCGGCATTAACGTGGCAGAGGACAACAGCCTGACCATCTACGGCCAAAGCGGCGGCACCGGCACTCTGATTGCCACAGTAAGTTCCTATGATGCAGCCATCGGCGGCGATAGAAATGAAAAAGTCGGCAGCATTGTTATCAACGGCGGCACCATAAATGCAACCGGTGGGATTTATGGCGCGGGCATCGGCGGCGGCTACAATGGCAATGGCGGCACGATCACCATCAACGGCGGCATGGTGTCCGCCACCGGCGGCGGCTACGGCTCCCCGCCCGCTGCCACTAATGGCGGTGCAGGCATCGGCGGCGGCTACCAAGGCTCGGGTGGTACTATCACCATCAATAATGGCATCGTATACGCGACTAGCAATGCTGTCAACGCTGCGGGCATTGGTGGCGGTAACGAGGGTGCAGGCGGGGACATTACCATCAACGGCGGCACGGTCACTGCCACCAGCAAAAATCTCGCTGCGGGCATTGGTGGCGGTGCATCCGGTGCAGGCGGCACGATCACTATCACTGGTGGTACAGTGACTGCAAACAGCACAAGCGGTGTGGGTATCGGCGGTGGTGGCTACGGTGGCGATGCTGGCACCTTCATCACCGGGCAAAACGGCAGCGCCTTTATTATAGCGTCGTCCATCAGTGACAGCGATGATAAGGCCGACTGGAGTGGCGTAATCTTCGAGGGAGACGAGGGCCAGGTTTATGGCGCTCCCACCCTTAAAACGGACGTGACAATCTCCTACCGCAAGAAGCTGGAAATCCCGACTGGCACAACCCTCACCATCGACGATAACGTGACATTGACCAACCGTGGCACGATTGACGTTTCCGGTATGATTAGCGGCTCATTGGATAACAGCGGCACGATAACCAATCAAACAAACGGCACAATCAGCGGCCTTTTGAACAACAGCGGCACGATAACCAATCAAGCCAGCGGCACGATCAGCGGCCCTTTGAACAACAGCGGCACGATAAGCAATCAAACCAACGCCACAATCAGCGGCGATGTGACAAATCATGATGGCGGCCTGATTACCAATGGCGGCACAGTCAACGGCTCTGTGACCAACAGCGGCACGATAGCCAATCAAACCAACGCCACAATCTGCGATAATGTAATAAATAATGGCACGATTACCACTTACGGCGAGATCAGCGGCAGTCTGACCAACAGTGGCACAATCATGGTTGGTTCAGGCGGCAGTATTCCGTCCGGCATTGGCGGCTCTGTTATTGACCTCAATAATGAGAAATACCTGAATGCAGAAGGTATGCAGGAAAGTATCCCCGACAACACAAAAGTTTTACTGCCGGGAATGACAGCGTTGAGCGGCTGGTATGTGGTTTATGGCAAAATCACTTTGACCGAACGCCCGACTGTCACCGGCGAGGTCCACCTGATCCTGATGGACAGCTGCAAGCTGGACACCCAAGCGGGTATCACTGTGGAGGATGACAATAGCCTGACCATCTACGCCCAGTCCAATGGCAGCAATATGGGCAAGCTGACCGCCACGGGAGGTGACCGTCAGGCGGGCATCGGCGGCGGTGGCGCGGGCGGCACCATCACCATCAACGGAGGCACTGTAATAGCGACTGGTGGCGATGTTGCGCATGACAGCAGCGGTACTCCCTATCCCCCTGGCGCGGGCATCGGCGGCGGCGGCGGGGGTGCAGGCGGCAACATCATCATCAGCGGCGGCACCGTAACCGCAACCGGTGGCAGCGGCGAAGGCTGGACTGCCGCAGGCATCGGCAACGGAGGCGATAATAACGATGCCAGCACCTTCAGCACCGGGAAGGACGGTAATGCCTTTATTACCGCGTCGTCCATCAGTGACAACGATGTTACAACTGACTGGAGCGGCGTGATTTTCCAGGGGGACGAGGGTAAGGTCTACGGCACCCCCGCTCTTGAAACGGACGTGACGGTCCCCGGCGGTAAGACGCTGGAAATCCCGGCTGACACAACCCTGATAATCGACAGTGGCGTGACCCTGACCAATAACGGGGAGATCACCAACAACGGCACCCTCACCATTAACAAACCCGGCAAGCTGGTCAACAACGGCACACTGGTCAACAACAGCAGTATTACCGGCAACGGAGCCATTGAGGGGGGCGGCAAACTGACCAACAACGGGACGATTGCGAACGGCATAATTGTTGGTTCACCCACCGCGCCCAAGATCACGGCACAGCCCCAGGCAAAAACTGTTTCCGTCGGGGAAACCGCAGAATTTACCGTGACGGCCAGCGGCAACCCCGCCCCAACCTGCCAATGGCAGGTGAGCAAGAACAACGGCGGCAATTGGACGGACATTTCCGGCGCAGCGAACAGCAGCTACACCACGGAAGCGGCGTCCATGAGCATGAACGGCTGGCAGTATCGGTGTGTTGTCACCAACGACAAAGGAACAGCAACAAGCGACCCGGCCACGCTGACCGTGGAAAAAGGGGTTCCCCCCACCGCCGCTTCTCAGCATCTGAACATCGCCAACCATCTGGCGAAAACCTATACCTATCTGCTGTCCAACCTGCGGCCCCAGCTCCCGGAAGGGGCCAGCTGGGAAAACGTGACTTATGAGCTGACAAGCGTCAGCTTTACTGAGGCGGGGTATTACACGGCAGGCACGGCGGAGATCATCCACGGCCTCAGCCAGACGCTGAACACTCTCTCCCTGCCCATCCTGTTCAACGATGTGACAACAGAGGGTAAGGTGGGCACGGTGACTGTCACGATCCGCTCCGATAACTACCAGGACTTCACCAATACTCTTGAGATCATAGCCAGCAACAAAGAGGCGGTGACCTTCAGCGGCGTGACGGGCGTGACCGCCCCCTATACCGGCCAGCCCGTGAAGGGCTATACGGGGGAGCTGGTTATCCAGGACAGCAACGGCGGCACAGTGACGCCGGACCTGGAGATCAGCTACACCGGCAGGCTGGAGACATCCTATAAGGGCACCCAGCCGCCCACCGAGGTGGGGACCTACTCCGTGATATTCCGGGTGGCGGATACCGACCCCAACTACATTGGACGGCTGGCCGTCAACTTTGAGATCACGAAGGCCCAGGGCGGCGGTGATCCCGTCAATCCCGGCGGCGGGAATGGCGGCGGCGGCACTTATACCCCGCCCACCTACAAACCCGATGTGAGCAAACCCAGCGAGGGCGGCGGTACGCCCACCGTCACACCCTCCAATCCCAAACCGGGCGACACCGTGACCGTGAAGCCCAGGCCGGACAGCGGCTATGAAGTGGACACAATCACCGTCACAGACAAAAACGGCAAGCCCGTGGAGGTAACGGTGAAGCCGGACGGGACGTACACCTTCAAACAGCCCAGCGGCAAAGTGACGATTAAAGTGAGCTACAAGCCCGTTGACACACCCTGGAATAACCCCTTTGCCGATGTCTCCGAGGGCGATTGGTACTATGAGGCGGTGCGGTTTGTCCAGGAGCGGGGCCTGATGAACGGCATCGGCAACGACAATTTTGCCCCCAACGCGCAGTTGTCCCGCGCCCAGCTTGCCCAAATCCTGTTCAACAAGGAGGGCAGACCGGGAGTGAACTACCTGTTGACATTCCCCGATGTGGCGAGTGAGGCATGGTACACCGAGGCCATCCGCTGGGCTGCCAGCCAGGGCATTGTGGGCAGCTACGGCGACGGCACATTCGGCCCCAACGACCCCATCACCCGTGAGCAGCTGGCGGTCATGCTCTGGCGGTACTCCGGCAGTCCCGCCGCCACCAACAAGGAGCTGCATTTCAATGATGAGGCGGAGATCAGCGGCTTTGCGCTGGAAGCCCTGCGTTGGGCCGTGGAGAACGGTATCTTGAACGGCTACGGCGACGGACGGTTAGGCCCCCAGAGGCAGGCCACACGGGCGCAGGTAGCGCAGATGTTGAAAAACTTTATTGGGAATCGGGATGATAATATCTGATAAATTATCAATCTCTTTTGCACCGGTCTCTGCATGGCGCTGGTGGATTGATGACAATCCACCAGCGTCCAATGCAGAAGGGAGTGGGCAGTCGCCCATATAAATATATGGATTGCCTCAATATGCCAGTTGAACCCCTGATTTTGCAAGGAGTTCAGGGTTCCTAAACTGTTACATCCGCAAATAGAGGCTGTTTTAAGCGGCCCAAGTATAAAGATACCACCCTGTCCAAATTCGACCGCTGAATCCGTTGCCACAGAACAGGCTGACAGTCTCTATTTGCGGATGTACGGACTGAAAGCAGGACGGCATCCACAGCTGTAAAAATCGACAGAACTTGTTGAGAAATTGCAGCGCGGTTGGATGATTCCATTTGCTATGCTCGGCTTGACAATTTTGAGGGGACCGCCTATAATAGAGCCATAGAGAACCGCTGGACAGCCAGCGGTTTTCGTATTGCAGGATAGAGGGGAGGATGCCTATTCATAGTCGAAGTACAGTCGTGAACACGGGGGAAATGCGTCTTTCGTAAATTGATTACGGAGGATGGCAAATGGCGAAAAAGAAGCCAAACGACTATGGAACCGGCATCCCGTTCCACGAGGTGGAGGCCTTAGCGAGAGTCTTGCTCCCTGAGATACAAAAATTCTTTGAGAGTGCGGAAGGACAGAAGGAGTTCAGGGAGTGGAAGGAAAGACAGTGGAAATCATGATGAAAGAGATGAGAGGCATCCAACCAAGATGCCTCTCATCTCTTTGCTTTTGCCTAAAGGATATTCTCAATACAAATGATAAATCCGAACCCATCCCCCACTTGGAGGACAGCGTTCGGATTATCATGAGTTGTCTAGTGTTGACAAAAAAGATGCCTGATGGCACAAGGATTTCCACGATAGAATATGGGCAGGAGCATTGCACAGTCCAAAAAAGCTGTTCAATACTCCTGCCCTAATTCAGCTATTTTTTAAAATTACAAGTTACGTAATGGCGTCCCTTTTTTATGACCCCACCAAAAAGTTGTGGTAACGCTCCGAGGATGCAATCTATCGTAACTTGCCCAACGGTTTTCAGTCCGGTAATATCACTAAGCCAGGTTAAGCTTTTTTGCTGTGAAGCATATCTAAAAATGTTTTCAAAAAACACGTTAATGGATGGTATTGCCCCATCTCTGAGCATTTCATCTAAATGAAATCTTAGCACATTTGAATAGTCTAACTTGCCATTTGTATATTCTATAAGAAGCAGTTCACTCTCACCAGAATACTTCCAGCTAGAATGTTCCTCAAGTGCTTCAATAAACTCTACATATTTTTGGGTGCTAAACGACCAATCAACGCCATTAATTATGGCAACATTTTCTTCGTCTGGATAAACACCGTGCCAATATGCACCATAACCAGGCAAATAGAAGTTGATGCTCTTACCGGAACGGTGATGATAATAGGGCAGTGTCTCAACAATGTCTTTGCCGGCCTTAGATGTTGGCCTTGTCAACAAAATTCCTATAGTGTCTTGTTCGATTTTATGCTCCTCTATGTTTTTTAGCATGGAATCATAAACGATGGCCTCTAACATTACCCGCCCCTCCTTGTGAATATCATAATGTTACATAAATTATGGATTTTTACAGAATTATACCACATAAAATAAGGCTTGTCACTCAAATTTATATTCGGATGTGATTATAAGATTTTGTGCTATGTGAAGTTCCTCAAATCCGAATAAAAACAAGCTTTATAAAAGACCATCTACAAAAGTCGACGGCCTTTTCGATGACCGGATTGTAATTGTATTGAGCAAAAGAAAAATTGGAGCACCCCTTAAGGATACTCCAACTGTCACGTGTTGACAAAAAATATGCGGGCTCTACCTCGTACCTCCCGTCCCCTCATTGTCCCGGTGATCCGGCAAGAAGGGCAATGAAGCAATTTTGACGATTTCGGCTTTGACGAGGAAGAAATTGAAGAAATGGAAACGGAGAATAGATGAGATAGGTTGCTTTATTCTCCTTTTTTGCTATAATTAATATGGCTAAATATATTGAAGAAGATCACTCGTGAGGGAGGTTTTATATGGACTATTCAATATCTAACAATATTTTTGATTTTATAGAGATAACAGCAATCATGGAATGACCAAGCATCTGAAACAGATTAGGAGTTATCTGAAGTGAATGTACTGATAGACATAGAGTGGGTAAAAGAGAATGAAGTGTTTTCGATCACGCAGTTTGCCGCGGTTCGCGTTACAGGGGACTGGAAAGCCGCGGCGATTTTTGAGCGCCTTATTTGCCCGGAAAAACATTGGGCTGCTGATTGGGAGCACATGGCTTACAGCGGATACGCACCTGATGAGTTCCGAACGGGGGTCAGCGAAAAGACCTGCATTACGGATTTTATAGAATTTCTGGATGATAGCGACACCATACTCTGCTGGCATAAGGACACGAAGCAGGTTTTGAAGCAAAAGGTTGAGCAGTTCCTTGGGAAACCACTCCCCGTAAAATGTGAATGTGTGAATCAAGCTGTCTATGTGATTGCAGGATTTAAAGGCATTGAGGCTCGCGGCCTATATGAAATGGCGGATGAAATCGGAATCACGACGCCGGCTCCAAGACATCGGTCAATCAATGATATTGCTGTTTTACAGAATTTGCTTTCCGCGTTCGGCTATGACAAAAAGGCCGCCCGGGAAGCCATGCGTGAAGCGCCGAAAGAAATGGTGGACAGGCGCGCGAGAAACGCGGATATTCTCTCCCGCGTCCAGTACAACTACATATACACTCCAACCTCAAAGGTGTTTCACAGACCGAGCTGTCATCTTATGCTCAATGCGATTGACATAAAAGGCTGCATCTATTATAAGACAGCCGTCAACGGGCGCGTGCCTTGCCGAATATGTCATCCTGAACTGAATGAACGGCCAATAAAGGCCAAGACAAAAGGGGGGCAGGAATCAGAAGCTTCCCCCCGGCCGATCGAGAAGAAGGTTGTATCCGCAAGGCTTCTTGGCGACAAGTGGATCGAAATCACCAATGTTAAGATCGTGGGATACTGCCACAATTTGATCCATCCCGGCAAGCTGACCCGCAAGATTATGGAAGAACATGACTGCATGGGAAAGAACTGCAGATTCTTCGAGAAGTATGCTGAAAGCACCTATTGGATTGATAAGGAAAACAGGAAGCGTCAAAAAGAACATCGCAGGCGAAAACAGCAGGCTGAGAAAAAGGCAGTGCGGAAACTGGAGGATGAGCTCGCGGAACTCAAAGACCTCTTTCAGTCATATGCAGACGACGCGGGGTACTCCATGCTCATCGTCCGACTGGAAAAAGAGTGTCCAAACAGATATCGGGTTTTCTATGTCTCAGATAATCCTTTCGCAGACGGAAACCGTTTTCCGGATTTCCTTGCCGCGATCAAGTTTTTCTTTCCGCGATACTCTATCCAGCTTCGCCACATCAAAAATGTGGATGGCCGCTTTGTGACCATTGACGAGTATCTGTCGAGAAGGAGATAGAGCTGGACTTGCCGCTGTGATCCAGCTCGAACTTGCCTGCCTTTCGTTATTTCCACGGAAGCACAATCCTTTCAAATGTTCAATTATAAGACAATAGAAGGCACAGCCCCGAAAGGCTGTGCCAAATCTCATGAGGGTATTTACTTGGTTGGGAGTTCGAATCTCCCCACATGCATTTTTGATGTCTGAGCTACGCCTTTAGGTAAAATGAAAGTTGACAGACCCTTGCAAATAGGCACTTTCAGGCCCTTGGGTTTGTCAACTTATCATGGACTAAGGCGACAAAATCGATTTTTCATATTTCAAAGCAATGTCATCCCTTGACCGGATTGCCCATCCTCATCGGAGGCCGCACCTTGTTCCATGGCAAGAAAGCGGTCGTAGTCGCTCTCATATAATCTGTCCTGAATGATCCGATACTTCTCAAATTCACTTTCGGCATGAGCTTTTGCAATCTCGGCAGTGATTGTTCCAGCATTCGTCAGGATTTCCCGGTCATCGGCCATCAGGAAAATGTCCAGCCGCTTTGCCCAATCCTCCATTGTCATGGGAATACGACGCCGCGCCCGGTCTTCTGCCAGATCAAGATAGGCGGACACGATACGTTCCAATGAGTACAATTCATCCTCTGTCAGATAGTTTTTGGCAATAGATACATCGCTTTTCATAATCTTGCCAAGAGGTGCTTCTTTCCAGGAGGTAAGACCCATGTGAGGCTGATCCGCATCAGCCCGATAGTAAATCACTTCAGCGGCGGTATGTCCGTGAACAGCAAAATGCATCTTATTCTGGACCTTTGCGAAAAAATCCTTAGTCGTTTTTGCCGTTCTGTCATAGTCAAGAGCTGTAGCATAGATGTCGGTGATTTTCTGATAGAATTTCCGCTCAGACAGCCGTATCTCCCGGATTTTTTCCAGCTGTTCCTCAAAATATTTCTCTGTCAGAACGGTACCGCCATTTTTCAGCCGTTCCTCGTCCATGACCCAGCCTTTAATTGTGTAGTCCTTCACAATGGCGTTGGCCCATTTGCGAAACTGAACAGCACGTTCATTGTTCACTTTGAAGCCCACGGCAATAATCATTTGCAAATTATAGTGATTTACCTCGCGGCTGATCTGACGGCTCCCCTCAGATTGAACTATCCGAAATTTTCGGATAGTTGACCTCTCCTCTAACTCGGAATCCTCGAACACCTTGCCGATGTGGTAATTGATGGTTCGTACATCTACATTGTACAGCTCCGCCATCATCTTTTGTGTAAGCCAGATATTTTCATCCTCGTAACGCATTTCGATGCTTTCTGCGCTATCGCCTGTGGACGCTACAAAAGTAAGATATTCAGCGGCACTGGATCGAATTGTGATGTTATCTTTCTGCTTTTTTATCCGCTCACTCATTTTACGATCTCCCCGCTCTGATCCCGGCTTATGAGCCAACCCAGCAACCGGCTGCACCCAACTGACACATCCTGCCAGGTAGTTTCGAAGTCACCCGTATACCAAGGATCGGCTACATCGCCGGGGCGGTCGGTAAACTCCATCAGCAGATGCAGCTTGCCATCGAAATCGCCACCGCAGATGCGGTGCATATTTCGCAGATTGGCCCGATCCATTCCAATCAGGAGGTCGTACCGCTCGTAGTCCTCGTTCCTCAGCTGGCGGGCTGTTTTGCCAGCGCAGTCGATACCATGCTCGGCCAGCTTGCGGCGGGCCGGAGGATAGACTGGGTTGCCGATCTCCTCGGTGCTGGTGGCTGCGGACTCGATGAGGAATTCCGACTCCAGCCCCGCTTTCTTTACCAGGTCTTTCATCACGAACTCGGCCATTGGGCTGCGGCAGATGTTTCCATGGCACACAAACAGGATCTTTGTCATTGGCTATACACTCCATGCTGGCGGTGTTTTCTTCAGTATAGCACACTTCATCCGCAAAGTCGAGGACGATTTCCAGATGAGCATGATCCACGATTCTCTGCTGGAGTTCCAGCTTCGACCAGCCAAACTTTCCAGCCGCCCGGATAAACCACACCCGTTCCTGGGTGGACAGCTCTGCCTCCAGGATGACCACATTTTGAGTCCAGCCGATGGTCATGGCCTCAGCCAGCACTTCCGGTGCGCTCTCATAGGTACGATAGAACTCCCGCATCCGGCGCAGGTTCCGGGGGGAGAAGCCGGAGGTGTCAGGGTATGCGCCGCACAGATACTCCGCCGCTGCAACAGCGGCGCCTTTCTCTGGCCTGTCGCTGACCAGCCGGCCAATCTCACAGTACAGTTCCATCTGGGGCAGGTCTGCCGTCATCAACGTATCCAGCGCCGCGAACATGGTGCTGTAGTCAACAGGTTTTCTGACGTTCATTCTGGTTTCTCCTTTCCGGCGCGGGTGCGCCTGTTTTTTATTCTCTGGAGTTTGAAATCGCCAACGCGCAAGCCCTCGGTCCCCCGAGGGCTTGCGCCTTAGCGGTATCGGGTCGTGTCGTTGTCACTCCCATTGCAGCTCCACCATCTGCTCCCACTGGATGATGAAGCGGTCATCCACCACACAGTTTTGGTGGTAGTGGCCCAGGAACCAGCAATCGAATTGGCACCGCCGCTTGACCATCTGGAGGAAATCTGTTAACCGATCCGGGGTGTAGCTTCGATCCAGCTTCTGCTGGATGCTGGTGGGGGCGCAGTGGGTCAGGATGCAGTTCACTCGCCAGTTGACCCGTTCCAGGTTCCTGACGGCCTCCTCGTATTCCTCCTCAGAGGGCATCTCCTGGGGCCACCAAGAGATGCCCTTTACCCGGAACATCTGCCGTGTCCGGCGCTTGAACCAGTATTCCTGCTCGAAGCCGGGGGACGCCGGATCGAGGATGCCGTCCTGGATATCGTGGGAGGCAGCGCCGCCCATGGCGAAGAAGGTGATTCCATCGATCTCAAAGACCTGCCCGCGCATCAGGTGGAGGACGTGGGGCCGGACATAGTGGACTTTCCCACCCTGCCACTGGTGGACGGGAAGTTCACTGAGCCTATCGAAATTTTCGTGGTTTCCGTCCACAAAGAGGGTGGTAAACGGCTTTTCCTCCAGCCAGTTGAGCCAGTATGCCTCCCTGGGTGAATCGTCCCACACGCCCCCGAAATCGCCTGTGACGACCGCATAGTCGCTGCGGCCCATCTGCTTTTGCTGAGGGAAATTTCTGGTGTTGAACCGTTGGAAGCCGCCGTGGGTGTCGCCAGTGATATGGAGCATAGTTTCACCTCCTATATCATGGTGATCTGTCCAGCGACCTGCTCCACGGGCTTACTGTGATCGTTCAATTCTCTTGCTGTGGCAGTGCGGATGCCTGCGCCATGGGTCGTTTCTGCGGAGACCAGCCGCCCCTCCTTGAGCAGTTGGTCGATCAGCTCAGACATGAAGCGCTTTCCTACAGCGTTGTGCTGTTCCCGGTCACAGAGGCGGCAGATTTCAAAGTGTTCCGCAAAGTGCAGCGCAACAGGAGCGGTGATGTAGAGATTGGTTCGCTTGGTTCTGCACTGCTCCAGGATGAAGGCCGTGATCTCCTCCCTCTTGGCTTCCAGTGCGGCGCGGTATTCTTCGTCGCTCAGATCGGCGTATTCCTCATAACAGTCGACGGCATAGCATCGGAAGGTCTTGCCTTTTGACAGCTGCTCTTGCAGAGGCTGGATACTCGCCTCATCCATCACACCGCTGAAGTTGAAGGGGTGCAGATAGAGATCCTGCCGGTCCTTGGTCACCGTATCACAGCCCCCGTTGGAGCCTGGGTGGAGCGTCCACCCCAGCTGTTGGAACAGACCGCAGCACTCGTTGTCAAACGCCGCCTCATCCGCCTCACTTGACCAGCCGGAGTCATAGCCGTAGGCATAGGTTTGGATGCGGAAATATACTTTTCGGTATGCCATGTTTATCCTCCTATTACACTGTCTGCGTGATCTCCGTCCCATCCTTGAAGCAGATGAGCAGGGTATCCTTGCTGACTACCTTGATGTTGCTGACCAGCTGGCGGACGGTGACCTCGTCAAACTCCGTGATGGTCCCAGCCGTCTGCTCCAGCTCACTGGCGATTTCCTCCATCCTCCGGTCGAATGCGGCGGCGGTGCGGCCCTCACGCTCCAGCTCCGCCTTCTTCGCCATCAGCGAGGTTTTCGCCATATTGACCCGCTGGATCTCCTCGTCATAGTCCAGGCAGTCGGGGCCGGCGCTGACGGCCAGCTGGAACAGCTCCAGCTGACGCTCCGTGAGGCTGCGGATCTGCGCCTCCAGCGTCGGCAGGGACAGCTCCCCATCCTCTCCGGCGAGGGCGGCGGTGATGCTTGCCTCCAGCGCCTCCTTTGCGGTCTGGGTGTGGAACAGCTCGTTCATGGCGGCGGTCACAGCGGCTTGGATGTCCGTCTCATTCCAGGTGGGGGACTTCTTGCAGATCTTTTTCCCATGCTCCAGGCGGTTGATGCACCGCCAGACGATCCGCTTACCCTCGGGCCGGCTCCACACCACCCGGCGGTAGGAGCTGCCGCATTCACCGCAGACCAGAAGCTCACTGAGGACATACTTGCCGCAGTATTTGCCCAGCTCCGTCTTGGCCTTGGAGGAGGTCTTCCGCAGGCTGGAGCGCCGGGCCAGCTCCTCCTGCACCCGCTGGAAGGTGTCCCGGTCAATGATGGCGGGGTGGCACTCGTGGACGTAGTATTGGGGCAGCTCCCCCATATTCTTCCTCTGCTCATGGGTGAAGAGGTCCGCCATGAAGGTCTTCTGGAGCAGGGCGTCCCCGATGTATTTTTCGTTTTGCAGCATTTTCCTCACCACGCTGTCATGCCAGGAATCACTGCCCTGGGCAGTCTTGACGCCGTCCGACATCAGGTCGCGGCAGATCTGGTGGACGCTCTGGCCCAGCAGGTACCGGGAGAAGATCCTGCGGACAATGGCCGCCTCATTGGGGTCGATCTCCGGCAGGCCGTCCGGCCCCTTGCGGTAGCCGAGAAAGCTGGCGTAGTGGTAGTAGACCTTGCCGTCCTTGAAGTTCTTCCGGTGGCCCCACTTGACGCTGCCGCTGAGGGATTCGCTCTCTGCCTGGGCCTGGCTCATCATGAAGGTGAGGATCATCTCGTTATCCATATAAAGGGTATTTGTGTTTTCCTTCTCAAAGAAGACGCCGATTCCCTTCCGCTTCAGCTTGCGGACGGTGTCCAGACCGTCCAGGGTGTTGCGTCCGAAGCGGGACACCGATTTGGTAATGATGAGGTCAATTTTACCCCGGTCGCAGTCCCGGAGCATCTTCAAAAACTCCTTGCGCCGCTTCATGGACGTGCCTGTGATGCCCTCGTCAGCGTACAGGCGGACCATAGTCCACTCCGGTGTGGCGGCGATCTTCTCGGTGTAGTAGGCGATCTGGGCGTTGTAGCTGTTGAGCTGCTCCTCGCTGTCCGTGGATACCCGGCAGTAGGGAGCTACCCGGAGGTGCTTCTTGTGAATGTCCCGCTCTGTAAGCTGGGGATTGGGAGGAATAACGGTGATCCGCCGCTTCTGGGGAGTCTGTTGTGTGGTCATGTGGTTTGCTCCTTTCCTATCATCGTTCCGTTGGTCAGTTCCAGTTCTATGTAATCCTGTCCGCCGATGCGGATGGCCTTTACCGCCTTTGCCAGCAGTTCCCGCAGGTTGCTGTCACTGATGGGACCGATTTCCAGGCGCTCCCGAAGTGCCTCCATGTCATGGACTGGCGTGAGATCCGGCAGGACGGCGTACCGCTCTGCGGCGGCGGCGAAGATCAGCGTCTTCATGTAGTCAGGGTTGATATCCGAGCGGTTGAAGCACACGTTCAGCTCATTCTGGATGCGCAGAGCGTCTGCGGAGGGGGCAGCCTCCGGTGCGGGAGGCAGTGTCAGCAGGTCAGGGGTGTTTGCCAGCTGACGGAGCCGCTGGGATACCCGTTTCTGCACCTCCTCATCGCTGGTGCGGACGATAGCTCCGCAGTCTGGGTTGGCGCATACCCAGCGGGGCCGGCCATGGGACTTGGTGTCCCGCGCGATTCTGCTTCCGCATACCGCGCACACGGCTTTCTCCCGAATAGGATTCAGCGCAGCGGGGCAGGGAGCGTAGTCAGTTTTGTCCTCCCTCTGGATTTGCGCCGCGAGGAACTCCTCATCGCTGATGAGACGTGGGTAGACGCCTGTCCCCAGGTATTTCCCATTCTCCAGAATCCGCTTGACCATGTGCTTATTCCACTGGCTGGTATGCTGGTGGTAGGGGATGTTTCCTCTGCTCATCTCCTCCGCGATCCTGCCGAAGGAGGCCCCCGCCAGGTAGCGGGTGAAGATGTTCTGAACCGCGTCAGCCTCCGTAGGGCAGGGGACGGTTTCGCCGCCCCGCACCATATAGCCGAAGGGGGTCTTTCTCTGCCATGCCATTACCGTACCGCCTTTCCAATCCGCTCCGTCAGCTCCAGGCCGTTGAGCAGGGTGAATTTCAGGGTGTCCGCCGAGACGATCACGATCCGCCTGACCAGTGACTCGAACAGCTCCTGGCTGGGTTCCCCCAGCCACTGGGGGCCGTCCTCCAGGCAGTCCGGCATGATCTCGGTGTCCTGGATCTGGGGGTCCTCGCTGGTGGAGTCCATGATGCGCCGGCGCAGCCGTCTCAGCGTCCTCAGTTTCTGTTCGATCTCACCCTGCTGGGATAAATAAAGAGCAGGATCAACGTACCCTTTCGACTTCAGTCGAACCAGTACGAGATTCTGCTCAGACAGACGGGCGATTTCTTTGTCGATGTCGCTGATTTTGCGGTTTGTGCGCAGTTCCCGCTCCCGCAGCTCCCGGAGCTGCTCCAGCACGGTGCGCAGAATCGTGCCGCCATCCGCTTTCAGCTTGTGGTAAAGCCGAAGCAGAGCCGCTGTGATCTCCACCTCCGGCACCTGGGGGACGGGGCAGCGGGACTTGGCGTCGTCATGGCGGTTGCACACCCAGTAGGTCTTGCCGTTGGTGACCTTCCTGCGGCAGACGGAGCCGCAGTCTCCACAGACAATCCGTTTGCTGTAGACCGACGCCTCCGGCTTGGAGGCGTTACCGGCGAACTGCGTCCGGCGAAGGGCCATCAGGTTCTGTACCCTCTGGAAGTCCTCCTTGGACACAATGGGCGGGTGGCAGTTCTCCACGAAGTACCGGGGCTTCTGTCCCCGGTTCGGCACCTGCCGGAAGGGGATGGTATCGGTGGCGAAGCTCTTTTGCCAGAGCATATCGCCGGTGTAGGAGACGTTGGTCAGGATGTACTGCACCGTGTTTGGATGCCATCCCTCCCGGCCATGGCCCCGGATAGCCCCCAGCTCATTCAGCTCATGGGCGATATCTGCCGTCCCCTGTCCCTTGAGGTAGGCGTTGTAGATATACCGGACGATCTCCGCCTCCTCGGGGACGATCTCCAGCTCCCGTCCCGCCAGCCGGTAGCCGTAGGGAGTGGAGGGAGGGACGAAGATCCCTTTCTCCATCCGCATCCGAACGCTGACCCTCATATTGTTGGAGTGGTTGGTGGACTCCATCTGGGAGAAAGCGCCGTAGATCTGGGCGATCTGCTCGGTGGTCATCTTCCCGGTGTCGATGTTCTCTTTCTCGAAGCAGATGGAGATGCCCAGCCGGAGCAGTTCCCGCACATACCGGATGTAGTCCGTGGTGTTCCGGGCGAAGCGGGAGGTGGACTTGACCAGCACCCGGTCGATCTTCCCGTCACGGCAGTCCGCGATCATGCGGTTGAACTCCTCACGCTTCCGGGCCTCCAGCCCGGACAGGCCCTCGTCGGCGTAGACGTCCACCAGTTCCCAGTCCTCCCTGGAGGAGATGAACTTGGTGTAGAAGTCCACCTGGGCCATGTAGGAGTTGAGCTGGTCCGCCGAGTCGCTGCTGACCCTGGCGTATGCCGCGACCCGGAGCTTTGCCGCCTCGGGCTTCCTGGGGTCAATGACGGTAATTCTTGGACGCCTTGCGGCAGTAGTGTTTGTCTGTACCATATCTTTTTTGACCTCCTTTCACTGTCTCGCGCTGCGGCGCTCCCAGTATTTCCGTCACCAGTTTCACTGGTTCCTCCTTCTGCGACACACAATATCACAAGTTTTTTGAAACAGCTATTCACCAATACCAACCAAAAACAGCCCTCAAAACCAAGCAGAATGTACCTGTTCTCAGGCAAAAATCAAGGTGGGCCGGAGCCGCCGCTTCAGTTCGGCCTTGGCCCGCTCCGTCTCCGCTTCCGACAGAAGCTTTCGCTCCGCCATACTCTCCAGCATCCGAAGAGCGGAGAGGAAGGTGACATTGTCCCGCAGTTCCTTTGTAGTCATAGCATTAACGCCCTCCTTATCTGAGAGCCGCCCATCGGGAACCGTGAGCGGCCCCGATGGGTTGATGGAAAAACAGCAGAGACAAAGTCTCCGCTATGTATATAGTTCAGCGGTATGTTTCTGCAAGCCCCACGCTGATGTGCAGAGCGGCGTCCACTTCCCACATCTTGTCCTCACCCACGCTGCCCATATACTCACCCAGGCGGGACTTGTCCAGCGTCCGAACCTGCTCCAGCAGGACAGTGGAATCCCGGAACAGGCCGCAGGCCGCGCCCTTGAGCCGCACATGGGTGGGCTGGCGCTTGCCCTTGACGTACCCCGTAATGGCGGCGGCAATGACGGTGGGGCTGTGCTGATTCCCCACATTGTTCTGGAGGATCAGGACAGGACGGATGCCTCCCTGCTCCGAGCCGGTAACCGGCGTGAGATCGGCGTAATAGATATCGCCCCGTTGAATGAGGCGGATTTTTCTGGTATCCATAGTTCGTTTTCTCCTCTGTGTTGAAAGAACGGGGCCGCTCCGCGCAGGGTGTGCGAAGATGCTGCTATCCTTTTTGCGGAGAGCGGCCCCGCCGTTTCTGACATTGATCGTTTGCTGGCTCTATTCGACACTACTTCCCGAGCCTTGGGCGGCAGTCTGGAACTGTGCTGGCGCACATCACGGGCGTTTCACCCCTCCGAGGATCGCTCCGAGCTGCCCCCATTGCTTGCGTCTGTGGCTGGGCAGGAGTATCATTGTGTTCTGACGGGGTCGTTGCGAAACAGCTTGCCAGGGCTGTTTTTGTCTGGATGGGGACCGCTGGGCACCTTATTTGGCCGTCTTTTATAACAGAAAAGGAAATTCACTGCAATTCCTTTGCCGCTACAGGTGGTCTTGGCGCATCTGACCTATCGCTTTCCGTTTCTCACACGGACCGTCAGGGAACGTATTCCAGTTGCCGGATATGACCGCAGGGCGCGGTGTTTTTCAAAGAGCACGAGGGGCTGTTTTGCCCTCTCATCCCTTTACCACAACCTCCAGAGCCTGAAACCGACATTATTTTTTCAAAAATTCCAAAACAAATTTTTCAAAGGCTTCTTTCCGCCTCTGAACAGTCCGATCACTGAGACGGTATTTTTTGCATAGATCGTTTGTGCAGGAACGCTTTGCCCCGGCCATGTAGAGATCCATCAGCTCCTCCGCCCAGGGCTGCCAGGCCCGCAGCGCACATTTCAGTTCTTCTATGAGAACCTGATCCGCTACAGCGCCCTCGAGATTGAATCCAGAGGGAACGCATTCGTGCAGCGTCTCTACATCAGTATCCGGGACTCCGGCGTCCAGAGACTGATGTGTATAGCGCATACCAAGCTTACGATTCTTCTGTCTGATCGTATTTTTGCTGTTCCACTCCCGATGCTCCGAGGCGGGCACTTCGATATACATACAATCCACTTCATCCCCGTCCTCAATACAGTCCTTCATGAAGCGGCGGCGCTGCTCTAACGGCAGCCGCCTGTTTTTTTTCAGAATGGCGTCCCACTCCTCTTGTGTTGCGGCGGCAAGCTGCCGGGTACCGTTGACCTGCTTATAGACCAAATATGTAAATTTCATTTGGGTGATCTCCAATCTCAAAATTTGGGGGAAAGGTGCGGTTTTGAGATTGGAGGTCACGGGTATTTCGCTGTATAGGGCTGCCAATAAAGCAGAGACATAAAAATCCTTTCCGCCTTCCAGCTGGCGAAAAGGACAACAAAAAAGGAGCCTTACACGTAGCTAAAAAGCTACCTGTAAGGCCCCGAACGCGATGGTTCCCGTAGTTACATCCCTGATATCCTGGCCTGCCGCAGCCCGAATATCGGGCGGGGCCGCTCAGGAGAAGCAGTGTAGTGCGATGTGATACGCTGCCTGCTCGGTGATGACGGGCGGTTGGTGCGCTTGACGAAGTATTGGGGTTGAGGGAGAGACGGGATCACGCTCCCGCCTGCTGCTGCTCAATATTTACTTCTCTCTGAAATATCATGCCGATCTGCGCCCCGCATTTTGGACACTTGGTGAACCACTCCGCCTTGGCGGACTGCCGTGGCCCGAAGAGCCGCAGGTGCGCGGGATCTGTCTGGCTTGCCGCATCCAGAATACGGCCCCGGTGACAAACCGGGCAGTAGATCGTGCGGGATTCCTTCTCCTTCATTTCCACCTCCTGCTGTTCCCTTTTTAGTGAACATTACGACAAAAATTTACAGGAGACGGTGGTTGGTGAGCCGGATGCGCATGGCCTGTCTGGACACCTGAAACACATTGGCCATATCGTCGATGAGCTGGCCGTCCTGACGGCCTCCCCGGAGCTGGTAGAAGCACCGCTTGATTTGGGCGATGGGCATAAGGATGGCGGAGCCAAGCATATTGGCCTGTATCTCCAGGGTAGTTTCGGACTGTTCCGTAATCATAGCCGCGCTTCGGCCTGTGCCGGTGTACAGCTTTTTGTGGAGTATCCAATGGGCCAGCTCGTGGGCGCAGGTAAAGCGCAGACGGCCTGTGCTGGCGTCCTCCTCACAGAGCGAGGCGTCAATGAGGATGGTTCCGGCCCGGACAGGGAAGAGGATGTACTCCCGGTTTTCCATGTCATACACCGCCTCCAGACCTTCGTCAAAAATGGTCTTGCCCAGGATGCGGCCATTCTTCCGGAGATACTGGTACTCCAGGGATACGCCGTGGGCCTCGATCATCTCCTCAATGGGGACGGCGGCAGGGGAACCGTAGTACAGCGCGGAATCATAGCCGCACAGCACCTTTCGCGCGATATTTTCAAGCACCTGTTCCTGATAATAGATATTTGTCATGGTCCATCCCTCCTGTTCTTGGACGTCCGTTTGGTGATACGGTCAATAAACTCCTGCCACTCCTCGTCAGTGGCATCCACCTCCTTGGCGGTGCGCAGAGCGGCGCGGACGATGTCCCGCTCCATGATATACTCCGGCAGGTCTGCCGGGACCTTCATTTTTTGGGACGCGGCTGCCAGATCCAGAAACAGCTCCCGCTCCTCTTTGCTCAGATGCAGTTCCTCTGCCAGCCTGTCCAGATGTTCCTTGGCCGGCGCAGGTTTACGGTCTGTTTCGATGATGCTCATATATACGGGAGACAGGCCCAGCCGCGCGGCCAGCCCCCGGAGGGAAATTCCCAGCGCCATCCGCTTCTGGCGGACAAAGGCGCCGAATGTCTGATTCATTTTGCATACCCCCTTTATCGTTTACCCGGTAGTAAACGGCTTGACCATAGTATATCGTGTCTTTGTTCGATTGGCAAGAGGGCAAAAATGAGGTGTCCCCAGTTGGGAACACCTCACAGAGTTTCGACGCTTTTCGTTCCTATATTGAGCGACAGACTGGAATTAGCGCATTAGCAAAGGGAATGTGTATGGTATTGGATTGTTAGCAGCAGTCCCAGTTGTAGAGCACCCGGCTGAAATCCAGATTCTCCAGGTCCGACTGAGCGATGAAGAAGTTGGCCACACCGCAGTCCCCCCAGAGGATAGAGTAGTTGTTCTCCTCACCCCGCATGGAGTCGATCTGGAGCAGCAGGGTGTCGAAGGGGCTGTCCTCTGTCCGGGGGTCCTCCTGGGTAAAGCTGGGGTAGCCCAGCATCCAGTGACCGCCGTTCATGCAGCCGTCATCAGTATCCAGGAAGGACTCAAACAGCTCGTCATAGGCGTCCTCGTCCAGAAACTCGTAGGACTTCTTCTCACCCATGTCCACCCCCATCACCGCCTTCACCGCCGCCCTGAAGGCATCCTCAAAGACAACGGAGCGATCGTTGGCGGAGCTGTCTTCCCGCTGGACGTGGATTGCCAGCTCCTCCTCCAGGGGACTGGTTCTGTAGTCGTCCACCAGGCCGGGGACGCCCAGTGCGGACACCCGGTCCGGGGTGACGCTCCCGTCAATTTCGGGGTGGTACACCATCCGGTAGTTTTTCTGGTCCGGGGCGCAGGCGAAGTTACAGCCGAACATCTCGTCCAGCCCGATGAAAAACTGGAGCAGGCCGGTTTTGGGAAAGGGCTTGTCCATGTCCTCCGCCCCGAAGTTGATCTGAGCCAGCAGCTGCATGGGCTGGCCCTTCTCGTCCGCCGGGTAGGGCTGGCTCAGATCCCAGTAGGGCAGGCCGCCGATTTTACTGTCGGTCAGGCCGGGGGTCTTCCCCCGCCGGACCCGCAGGCGGTAGGCGGGGACTTTTGTCCGGGCCTTGATGTCCTCCAGCAGGGCCTCCAGAGGGATGTCCCCCTGGTAGGGCTTCTTCTGGGGCACCGGCCGGGCGGATTGGACCGGAGTTTGCCCTTCGGCCTGGTAGGATGTAAATGGCGTTTTGACTTTCAGCGTGCTCAGCACCTCGGTGTGACACAGCTGCTTCTCCAGAGGCAGATTTACATACCGCAGGTTGGGCAGTTGCGCCAGGAGAGCACAGTCCCGAAAATCCGTGTAACCCACATCCAGCTTTTTCAGCTTCTTGCAGTTTGCCAAAAAGGCGTAGTCCTTGTGCTGGAAGCCTCTGGGAAAAACCAGCGTGTGCAGGTTGGGCAGCTCCCCCAGAATATCGAAGGCCCCCACCTCGATCTCCAACCAGTCCCGAACCTGGCCCGATTTTCCCCAGATTTGGACTGTTGGGTCACTTTTGTAGCGCCATTTTGTGATGAATTTCACCTTCGTCAAATCATAAGGCTTCTCAGGAAACCCCGCTATGTCCTCGATGGCTACCAGCAGCCAGGGGTCAATTTTTTTCTTCTCCATAAAGAGTGTCCTCCTCATTACATTCGGTTGAGTAACATATAAAACATTTTCACAATAATTTCATCTCAATATCTCTTATCAGATCTTGATTCATAGTGCTATTACAGCCAACTTGCCATCTTTCCCATCTTTGCCGCAATCTCCTCCGGCTCCATAATACGGATTTTCCCGCCAAAAGTAAAGACCCAGGCGAAAAAGGGCGGGCTGGGGGCAACATCCACGGTGGTCTGGAAGTGCGCCCCGTCCACGATCTCCGTCTGCACCTCCTCTCCGAAGCGGTCTACAACGCTGCGCATGGTGCTGTTCTCGCACAGCAGTGTTATCCTCTGGATGTCGGCTCCGAACATCCCGAACACCTGGTGGATATACGCCGCGGGATCGAAGCCCTGCGCTGGTATGGCCTCCTGCACCAGCAGCTTCACAGCGGTCATGCGGTCTACACGGAACTGAGCCAGCTTGCCGTGTTTCTCCGACCAGCCCACGGCGTAGTAATAGTCCCGGCTCCAGATCAGGGCATAGGGGCTGAACTTGTACCGATAGCCGTCGTGCTTGAGGACTTTTTCTTTCTCTGCGGTGTACTCTATGTACTGGAAGGCGATCCGCCGCTTCTCCTGGATGGCGGTGTGGATCATGTCCACCGCGTAGTAGATCGCCTCGTTGTCCTGCTTCGCTGTGCCCTCCATGTAGACAGGGCGGTTGAGCTGTCTGGCCTGTTCCTGGCTGGTGAGGGAGGCCAGCTTGCGGATCAGGCTGGCGCTTTTCTTCCTGGTGATGAAGTGAGAGGACTCCACCGCATCCACCAACAGCTTCAGCTCCGGCAGCTCGAACAGGCGGGAGCCGACGAAGTAGCGGTTCTGGGTGCTCTTGACACAGACGATGTCCACGCCCTGGTCAATCAGGATCTGGATGTCGCCGTACACACTCTTGCGTCCGGCCTGGATGCCGTGGGATTCCCAGAATTGGAGGATGTCTGAAACGGAGGCGGCGTGCTCCTCATCTGTAAGGGTGCAGAGATACTGCTGGAGCAGCAATATCCGAATTTGCGCTTCGTTCTTCATAGGTCACCTCCAGTTGTTGGAATGCGTTTCACATATCTCTATAATCATCTATTATTTCGATTAAGTCAGGGTCTGTTGTTCCTGAACTTATGGATAACACCGCATCCTTTAATTCTGGAATTAGCTCAACAACCACCGCTAAAAGCCTTCTGTAATTCCAATAATCAAAATAATCAAAGGTGCTTTTTACAACATTTAGCAGATGTGCTTTTAACCATATTTGTGGTATTTCTGCGATTTTTATGCGTCCCATCACAATATCAAGAGTACAGATATTTTCAACTTGTAAGTCGTATTTGAGTAATTGCTGTTTCAATACCTCTTCACATCGCTCTACTGTCATTGCCCAATCCACCTATGTTCTTGTTTGCCTTTTGTTTAAGGGGATATTTTCCATCTTAAAAAACTTCTGTCTGCACGCCGGACACTCCGATGGGATAACCAGCGGGCAGAGCTTTGTCTTCACATACCCGATTCGCATCTGCCGGAGGGTATAGTAGCACTCCTTGTTCCGCATTTCCTCATGCCTCCCGTCCGGGGCGTAGTAGGGGAACGGCTGTCCGCAGCAAGGGCAGTGCCAAAAGAGTTTCGCCGTATGCCTCAACCATCTGGCGAGGAAGGCCAGGGGCAGCAGCACAAAGAATATCAGGTTGAGCAGGAGTGCCATGACTCCCTCCAGCAGAGCCTCCTTGCCCCAAAGCAACGCCACAACGCCCGATGGAAGGGTGCTGAGAACCAGCGCCACAAAGCCTCCCCACTCTATCAGGAACAGCGCCTGGGCGAAGCGGCGGCACCAGCGAAACCGGGGCGGCATCTGCGGGTATATGTAGGAAAAGGGCGAGGCCTGGTTCTTCTGCTGCCACCTATAAGCGGCAAAATCGTCTTCTTCACGTTTCATATATCCCTTAAAAATCCTTGCAGGCTATTTTCTGACTTTATCGAATCGAGCCTCTATATTTCTTCCCATTCAACGCAATCTGACATTTTACCAGTTTCCACAAAGTCCTTCACAATAGTTTGTGCCAAGGTTTTGGGAATGACATAATCGTTATAAATCTGGATTTCCTCGGTAGGGGTGTTGGTATAAAATACGCTGATACCATCCTGGGGCAAATCTGTAAGAGTATCGTCAGAAAAAGCTATCAAGCCACCATCTGCCTCATTGGGGACGCAATGCACATAGGCATAATCGCCCTTCACCAGAACCGCTAAATAGGGAAACATCGTGTGCTCCGCAGCAATATAAAACTCATTCACGCCATCCACCGTCTGCTCCAAAGTTTGTGCAACCTCATCCCAAGTTGTGCAAATGTTTTTCCCACCGAAGTGGTGCATCTTTATCTTTTTCATAAAGAACCCTCCAACTGTAATAGAATTTTGTTCCATAGGGCCGAACAATCCCAAACAAAACTGCCCACCATAGTCGGCACTGCCCCGTCTGCGCTGTTGGCTCACTCGCCAGCACTTTCGGCAAGCGGGATCTCATAAACCTTTTCCTCTAAATACTCCCAGCTTTTATTTCCAACTGATTCATAGGATGTCCAGGCTACCCTGATCTGATTTTCTGAGAGATAAAACTTGGCACGATCCTCTACGCCGCTGCCATCCATATTGGGTTCGTCCACATAGTCAAAAGTGTAAACGGTATGCGGTTCTGCCCAGTCCCCAGTGTCCCGGTAGTAGAGTTCCGCGCTTTGGGCAGGCGTTTTCAGCAGACCAAACAGTTTTTCGCTCTCTGGCTCACCCGGCTTGTAAAAATAGCACCGCGTTTCCCTTGAAGTGATGTAACATTCGTTTTCCCCCACCTCAGCCTGGAACAGAATATCTCCGGTTTCCATATCCAGCAGCAGCAACGTACTTTCCTTCAGACAGCCGTTGAGGTATCCAGAGTGATGGGGTGTGTTCCACAGTTCACAGCTCACCCAAACGGTATTTTCCTGATCACCCGCCTCACCGCGGACCACACTATGGCCCAACTCCGGGTACTCATACAACACTTCGCCATTTTCATCCAGAACCCATAAATCATAGGAGCGGTTTTTTTCAAAATTCTCTGATTTCCCGCTCGTCAACTGATAGGGCGCACCTTCCACCGGCACAACGTCTTCCCAGTCACACGGCCCGCGGGACAGGCCGGAGGGGTAGATGATCTCGTAAGATGTGCCCGACTCCGGATTGCAGCCGGTCAGCAGGGCCGGGAGCAGCCCCAGAAATAAAAACAGCGGTATCCATTTGCGAAATTTCTTCATAGCTGATCTCCCCTATCGAAAGAAATGCTCCCATGTTTTTGGCTCACTCGCCACGGGTGGGGAAGTCGTGTTCTGAAATCACCTCGCCGCTGTCAGCATCTTTCACGGTCACATGGACGGCCCATTCATCACCGGAAACCCCGCATAATACTTGATACCGCCCCAGCATAACCGCCGGTGCAACCGTGACCACAGCAGAGTACCATATTTCCACAGAGTGATAAGTCTCGGCGTCCACCGAAACTGTAAGCCCCCAAGGGACTCCGTTTTCATCCAAATCTGTATAATCCGCCGCCGTTACAAATTCCTGCGAAATTTCAGTGGTAACAGGGTCACGCAAACAGCCCAGCCAATAATACGCCGCTTTCAGCCTTGGGTACTGTTCCGTTGTGAGATAGTAGCTGAAAGTGCCATCCTCATTTGCCAGCAGCGCATTGTAAACCGCCTGATTGGCCACTGTTGGACGCTGCTTTTTATCTTCCGCTTCCAGTTCCTCGGCGGTCTTTCCTCCCAATAGTGTCTTAGGCATAGTAATGACGATTTGACCGTCCTCATTTACCGGGGGAGTGTAGGTATTTGTCGTCTCGTCCGCGCCGGACACATCCTCCTGCGGCTTGCCCCCACAGCCTGCCAGCGAACCGAGCAGGAGCAAAAGTGACAGGGCAAGTGCGGCCCCCTTTTGTAATTGCCTTTTCTGTTTTACCATACCTGCGAACCTCTCTTTGATTTTTTTGTGAATATCAAGACACACCACCCTAACCCATACAGCAGGACATAGGCCCCCGCCAGCGCAAAGATAGTGGTGTACTTTTGCCGGAGTCCGGCGGTGTAGCTCCCGGCGCTCTGCTCCGGCTCCACGGTGATGTAAGTTCCGTCTGCCGGGATACGCAGCACCCGGCGCTCCACGGTTTCTCCGGCCTCCACGACCCGCTGGCCGTGATCCTTAGAAAATGCCTCATTGCTCCACTTGTAGCCGCTGCCGTCCGTGGCCCGGTAGTAGACCATGTAGACGGTCTTGGTGGGGTTCATGCGGCGGTCACGGCTGCTGGCCCCGGTGTTCTGTACCTGAACCGGCAGAACGTCATAGGGCTGGAAGGTGAGGACGCCTATATCTTCGTAGTCCTCCGCCGGGCGGATGTCCGACAGGGCCTGCATGGCAACATACAGGGATGCCGCCGAGAGGATCAGCAGCAAGATCCCGGCTACGGGGATGATGGTTTTCAGTTTACGCATAGGCACCTCCCGGAGAAATGAGAATTTCTGTTCATCTTATTTCAAGGAAGTTTCACAAGCTCATTTTCCAATGGAAATCCCAAATAGCGCAGAAAATCAAAAATCTGCCGCCAGTCATCTGAGTTATACATATCTGACGGCTGGACACGCTGGACAGGAGGAGGATCAGGAGGTTGCCACCCCTTTTGTCTATGACGGCGTATCATATACTGCTCCCGCCGCCGCTGGGCATCGGCAATCTTAAAATCAGATTGACAATATTGGGCTAAAATTTTCGGATCTGTTCCCGGAAACGCCTGCAAGAAAGCATCTATATTTGCAATTAAGCGAGGCAGCTTTATTTTTTTGCCATCCTCTGGATTGGCAATAGGACTAATGGGGTGCTTTTGGTATAACATGTGATCCCAATAACCCGCTTTTTCAACAGACGGCATAGAGACACATAAGTGTAGAGCCCACTCCGATTGCCATGAAATCAAATTGCACAAAGAAATGATTTCGCTATCGCCGCTTTCTATCAAGACACTGCCAGCAGGATATTCCAGCAGTTGCCCTCTGCTTAAAACATCCGCTTCTCTTTCAGATAATTCATTCGTCAGTTGGTTGGCAGAGAATCGTGGGAATATGCCAATGTTCCATTTTAAGGGCCTACTCTTCATTTTTGAAAAATCTATAAAGCTGTCATTGATGCTATGATAGTTTAGGGCTTGAAGCAATTCCTGAGCAGTGGCCCTGGGCCGTTGTTCAATCGCACTGGAAACCACATCCACCAAATCTTGCCCATAGCAGTAAAGCCCTAATTCCATCGCTTCAATCTCAGGAGGCAGATGCTCTATATCATCCTCGCTGACATTTGTACTGGCAGCAAGGATACATTGATCCGACAACTTATATCTGGATCGGCAACACAGGCTCTTTTCAGCATATAGACATTTTTCATCCCATATATCAAATTTTTGACCTTCTGCCAATTCTTTTTTGAGCTGCAACAAAATCGCTTCCAAGGTCGTGAATTTCTCCATGTAAACGCCTCCACTTTCATAAATATGCGGATGTTCCGAATATCTCTAAATTATTTCTCTGCTATTGTCGATTGAGCTTCTTTTTTTGAAAACATTCCAGGCCGACACCACGCCCACATAGGCCGCCAGCACCACTGCCAGCCGCAGTCCAATATCCACCATCCAGTTGACCTTCCCATGCCGGTACATATCCAGCACATAGACCGGATTAACGTCATAGTCCTCTGCCATCTGTTTCAGCATCCACCGCTCTTCGGTGGTGGTATAGCGGACATAGCCAATGGGGTAGGTGTCCGTCCCTGTCAGCGCCAGGTAGTCGTCAAAGTAAACACAGAGCCAGGAGTTGTCCCCCAGCTCCATCAAATAGTATCGGTTATAGAAACCGCCGGCCGCGACCCGCTGGAGCGCATATTCCCAGGCTGACAGGGGATAGTCCGCTGTGATATATTCCGAAACGTACACCGATCTCTTTGCGCCGCCGTTATGGTGGTAGTGCGTCCCTTCCTGCCCCACATCCCGCAGGCGGGCCAGTGGGCAGGGCGCCAGCTCACCGCTGGCCACAGTGACCGGGGCGTTGCTCAAAAAGCAGGTTTCGATCTCCTCCTGCCGCTGGAGCTGCTGGACATCCCCGCTGGGCTGCTGTCCCTGCTCTGCCCCAGTACCGGCCCAGAGGTCATAGAGCCAGCCGGTGGGGAGCGCCAGCACCACCAGGAGGGCGAGGGCGGCGCATACGATATTGCGAAGTACGCTATGTAGAGAATGTTTCTTCATGTGCGCCGCCCCCTCCTGCGTCAAATTTCCTGTACGCCCGCCTGCCGCAGCCAGTCCTGGAGCTTCTTGGCCGGGAAGCCGGTAAAGGTAAACTTTTTTCCAGATTTGCTATGTATCGTCACTTTGGTGGCGAATAGATGCTTTCCGACTGTAAAGCCTTTGATTTCTGACCGTCTCAATTCAACCTCCATGTGTGTTGTCCAGGAAATTTGAAAGCACACCCGCTGATTCGTAACAAAAATTGTCCCACGCCATACATCACATGCACTTCCCAGAACTGGCTCCCAGTAGGCCATCATACCTTGGCCGATCACTGACTCACCTGGTTGAAGCTGAATATTTGCCACAGGTATTCACCCCTTTTTTGGAGATCTTCTCAGGCCGTCTTCTCCTGGAACGTCCACTGGGTATAGGACGCGGCATTGCAGTTGGTCAAGTCCGCCATCTTCAGCTCCGGGAGGTAGAAGCCGATATACAGCACACTGTTGCCGCCCTCCTGGACATCCTCCGGGGAGGAGACCAGCCGCTGGTTGTGGAGGATCACCGCGTAGAACGTATCCAGGCACACCTGATACCGCTCCCGGTTATCCTCCAGCTCTCCCGTGGCGTAGAGATAGTCCGACGGCTTGCTGCCGCCGGGGATGTAGCCGTTCATGTTGGCGGCCAGCACCCGCTCCAGCTCCTCCATGGTCAGGCCGTACTCGGTCATGGAGGCCACCTTGTCCATCGCGGCTTGTCCGTAGTACACTTCGTAGACGCCCTCGTAATACGGCTTTTCGTGATCCTCCGCTGAACTGTACCAGCGGAAGTCCCCGCTGTCCTGGAGGCAGAGCTGGGAGCCGTCGCCGCAGAGGAAGGTGTTCCCGCTGATCTCGTCCCTGGTTCCGATCTCAAAGGTCAGGCTCTCACACAGCTGGTTCAGAACCATCCAAACGACAGTAGGTTCCTGCTGGTCTTTATAAGCCTGGGCGTCAAAGGTCAAAACAAGATTCTTCTGCGGGGCAATGACGATCTTCGTGCAGTATAGAACGGACTCATAGACGCCGGTGAGATCCGCCGTCAGGCATTCCACACCATCGCCGGACTGCCAGGCGGTCAGATTCTCCGGAGCGGAAAGGGTATCGAACTGACCTTCGTAATAGGCCACCAGCTCCTCAAAAAGCGTCTGGGGCTCATAGGAACCCAGGGGCGATACACCGTTGAGTCCGTAGACCTCGTTTTTATCGGTGTAGAACATATCCGTCCCATTCGCCTGTGTCCAGTCCGCCGAAACTTCAAAAGCCACTCCATGGGTGGAGTGGATGATGGTGCTGTCAGTGGTATCCTGCTTTGAGCTGGAATCCGCAGGCGTGACAGGCGGCGTGGGATCGTCCGATGGAGAGGTCTGATTGCTACAAGCCGTAAGAGACATAAACAGCGAAAGCACCACCGCAACAGTAAGTAATCTTTTATTCATACTCATAGCAAATTCCCCCTAAATAAAGACAATACTTGCAGAATTATCTGCATTTATTTTTCATCAGGCCGATAAACTGGAATTTACTTATTTAACCGTATCCAAAACTCTGATACCAAGAATTTCAATCTGATATCCATCTTCAAATGGTTTAATTTTCCCCTCTTTTTCCGCTTCCGACTCTGGCATCAGACGATGCACCTTTGTAATGCTATAGGTCAATGATTTGTATTGAACACTGCCACCATCCTTCAGATTCATTCTGATTGGAAATAGCAAAACCACTAACAGCAATACTGCTGCTACGATAGCTGCCACAGCTTTCTTTCTATTCTTCATATTCTCACCTCAAATCCCGATTTAGCGTTCTGTCTCCAAAAACTATTTATCTCTGTCTTTCGGATGCCGGACTGCCCACAGGATGAACGCTCCCATGATCGCAACGCCCAGCAGCGTCCCTACACCGCGCATATTCCAAGTGATGCCGATGGTCGCTTCTGCCAGAACGCCCACCACAAGGGTGATAATAACTGCAACAATTCCGTGCCGTCTTCACCAGCAAAACTGGCGATATAATCCCCATACGCCGTTGAAAACTCGACGTCCTCAAATTCCAGGCCCATTTCCACATAATTCTCTTGCACATATTCTGCTGCGACATACCTTCCTATGCCCTTGGGGATAACCTCAGTCCCCCCACAGGATGGCGATTGCAAGAATTGCCACGCCGATAATTCCAAAAATCTTTTTTCACAGGAATTTTCAATGCTTTCATAGGAAGTCCTCCCATCACTGCTCTTGGCACAAAAATCCAGCAGCAAACCTTGGAAAATGATTTTGGATAAGCCGATAAATAAGATAGCCGCACACCGCTCCAGCAGTATTCAAAATTATATCGTCAACGGCAGTATTACGCATGATAAAATACTGAGCAATTTCAATAAACAGAGACATTCCAAGACCGATGATTGCGGACCTTTTCCACGTGGCATTCCTAAACAACAATGCGGGGAATAAGCCGATGGGGATGAACATTGCTAAATTCCCCAAAAAGTTAACCAATGTCACAATAAAGAATACTGGGCTCTTTAATAAATCTTCCAGATAGTCCTTGAAAACAGCAAACGGGACTAAACTTAGCCCGGAATGCCATGTGGGTCGGCCAATCAATATACGAAGATGCCCCCACATCCCACTCGAATCCTCCCAAACATACGTCGGCCATAGCGTCAAAGATAAAATTCCAAAGATGGAAATGACAAAAAGAATTAGAGCTATTTCACGTTGGCGGGAAGATGTCAACTTCATGGCAGCCAGAGCTTTCATTCTGTACGGCTTAAAGCACAGAAAGACAATCACCGCCGGAATGCATATAGTAACAATCTCCAGAAAATATAGTTTCAATGTTGTCATACTCTCGCTCCAATCTGCCCAGAATAACCCATCAGGCATAGCTGACACATCACTATTGAGCTGTAACTTGGTTCATGTATTTGTCTTCTTGTACTTCACCTGAGCATTAAGGGATCAATCGTGGGGGATGACTGCCTGGATGATAGCATTTACAGTTTCCCGGTCTGTGTCAGATAGGCGGAGGCTCTTCTGTGTGATACGTTATTTTTCTCTGTCTTTCGGACGCCGGACCGCCCGCAGGCTGGACGCTCCCGTAATCGCAGCGTCCAGCCGCGTTTCTACTCCCTCGGAATCCTTATCCCATCACATTTAAGAAGCCGTGCTGGTTATAAGAAGGAATATTTTCCCCGGACGGAGCTAAGAAGCGCCCGTCCAGGCCAGAGAGCGTGGTAACGAAGTGCTGCCATCTGTCCGCGTATTTCTCATATTCGGACTTCTGGGTCCGTTTACCGCCGTGCCAATCGGAGACCTCGCAGGACGTATAAAACCGCTCCCAGTAATCCGCCTTGGAGACGCCCCAGCGGGACACCTTGGTGTGATTCCTCCCGGCCTGTGCGGTGGCCGTCTTGCCGAAGGCCACGCCGTCCCGGATGGCCGCCAAAGCGTCACCGCCATTTTGACGGAAGCTGCCAAGCACGGAATCATAGATGGACTGGAACAGCCCGCGGTCCAGATTGGGCATCGGTCCCTGACCGGAGAGAGCGTGTTCCCGGCGGTCGGCAAGGCGCTGGTCCGCCAGATCCATCACCGCCTGATGGCGCTGCTCCAGAGACCCTTGCAGCATTCCCGCCATCGTCTCACTGACCACGCCCTTTTGAATCAGCGTCTCCGTCTTCATATCAATCATACTCAAATCCAAAGCCAGGAACGCCTCATCGCCTCCGGAACCCTCGCTTACGCGCTGATACATCTCCTGGTAAGCGCCGGCGATTTCCCCCGCCGCCCGCAGGTCGCCTAATGTGAGCTTGCCGCCGGAGGCGCTGTCCGAGATGGGAGCGGCCGCTTCCCGCAGCCGGGAGGCCATGTACTGATCCTGATTCAAGAGCCATTCGTCCTGGGTCCCGGTCAGCGTATCCGGCATTTGGGACTGCACCGACTGGAAGTCCTGCACTCGCTGGGAAAACAGCGACTCCAAGGCGGAGCGCACCTCCTGGGTGTCGGCGTCCGACAGGCCCAGGGCGGTTTGCAGACGGCTTGTGTAGCTGTCGATCAGCTCGGTTTTCCCCTGCTGGACCACTTCCGCCAGCTCCCGACGCTTCTGCTCCAGGGCCTCGCCGGTGAAATTTCGCTGGAGCTGCCCCTCCAGCGCCACGGCGCGGGAGGCAAGGTAGTCGATGGCGTCCCCCAGATTTCCCGCGTGGACGGTGGAAAAGGTCTTGGAGAAGTCAGAGGAAATTTTGGAGAAATCCATCTGTCCATCCAGGCCGCGGGCTTCCGCCTGCTGTGCCAGCCGCGCCAAATCTTCTTCCGTAGGATCGAAGCACAAGCCGCCTGTGGCATTGGGGTCGTTCAGGTTGATGGTGTGGGCCTCTTTCCAAAGCTGGTTCAGGACGTCGGACTTTGTATAGGAGTCCCCCAGCTTCGGCCCGGCAAAGTGCGCCAGGGAAAACCGGTCCGTGTCCGGCGCGGGAGCGGACAGGCTGTGCTGCGTCAGCAAAGGCTGACCGCCGCTGGCTGCGGGCCGCGCCTGGTTCTGGATGTTGTACTGGGAACAAATAATATTGGAAATCATGACAGTATTCAAACTCCTTTCAATCCCTCGGTTTTGCAGTAACAGGGCACTATGCCTGCATATCTACGCCCTGCCGGTAGCCGTCCAGGATGCTGGTATCAAAGGGCTTGCCCCAGTCCCAGTTGGGGTCCTGCTGGTGGACGTACTCGCCCAGCCGGGTGGCCTCGCTGTGGAAGATTTCATTCAGCGTCCAGGAGGCGCTGAGCCGCTGCTCCGGCGCAAGAGACATGGTATAGTCCCGAATGACCTTGCTGATGTCCTCGCCGTCGCTGACCCCGTAGCCGTTCTTCATGTGGTCAAAGGCGATCTGCCTGACCTGCTGCACCACGCCCTCGTCCACGGGGACCATCTTGCGGAAGTCGCCGGCGTCATTCAGGCTCATGCCGGGCGTGCCGTAGGGGTTGACATGGGGCTTGCCCTGCTGCTTCTGGGTCAGCTCCCCGATGCGCTGCTGCTGGCGGTTCTGTACTATCTGTGTGATTGTCATAAAAGTAACCTCCTGATGATTTGATGATTGCGTTTCACTGATGTTACCCATTACTCATAAATAGAATCTATCATCTGCTTCAGCTCCTCTATGGTGATGTCACCGCTGATACAGCACTCTGCTGGACCGTTGGCCCAAAGTGCCACGGACCGACCTGCGTTAGTAGTCAGTAAATGGGTAATGCCTCCTGCTTCATAAGGGACTGGGTCCCCTTCATCCTTATAAATATCACCGAAATTGTCATGAGTGCGTTTATCATATTCCAAGTGGATACTTATTTGACTGCTAATCGTATCTTGTCCTCTACAATAAAGCGAAGCAAAAACGATTAGATTTGGATTGCTTTCATTATCCACGATGAGTTCTTCCAACGCAAATCCCTCTGGCAGCCATTTGGGAACTACAGAACGGTTTAAGCCGTAAGCCGTCAGTGCCTCCTGGAGATCGGTGTACTCTCCCGGTTCCTCCGGGATATGGAGGTCGTCCGGGTCTATGTATTCGATCTGCCCCGGTGCGAGGGTGATCTGCTCTGCCGTCCACTCGGCCAGCATCCGCCATATATCATAGCCAGCGGCGGCGGTTGCCACTGTGAGCAGCAGCAGGAGCGCTACCAGCGCCGCGACAAGCTGCCCGGTCCGCAGCAATCTGTGCCGGGCAGGATGGTCAGCCTGCCGAATCAGATTCTTCATCTTTCGCTCAAACTCCGGGGAAAAGTCATGCTCCGGCAGTTCCTCCAGAAGATCACCGTACTCCAGACGGGCCGCGTCCAGCATTACCCGGCGGGCCAGGTCGTCCAATGCCTGATCTGTCATGGGAATCCCTCCTCTCTCGTTGTATCGCTCTGGGGCGTGACTGCCCGCCAGCCACAAAATCCCCCTCTACTATGATTAACGCAGCGAGAGGCCGGATTCTCACAGGATTTTCAAAAATTTTTTAGAAAAATTTTTTACGATAATGTTATCGCACCGGGTCTGATTATTTTCATAGATATGCACCCTTTGAAACGTCAAAAACTTATTTTGAACCAGAACCAATGTGCTATAATCCTCTCAGTTTGCTCATAATTATCTCCGTCTGCTTCTTGCCATGTCCATCCATTCTCATTCTGAATAAAATTTAAGTTTACCCCTTGAAAACCGATTGGTATATCATTTTCAGAATAATAAAATCCTTCGTATGTGGTTGCGGGTCCTATACCAAAACTATTTGTCAAAAATTCTACTGCCCCAACACCTTCATAGTAGTCCACCGACCAATTCCTATATGTTGAAACTATTTTGCCTGCCTCCATAGTGTCACAAACGAATTGTGATAAATGCGTTTGATTTTCTCGGACAAAACTAAAAATTTCCGACTTTGAATCCTTTTTCTGTAATGCCACTGTGAATAGAACCCCAACGACAGCAATAACACATAAGAATATTCCAAGATGTTTTCTTTTCATATCGCACCTCACAGTTTGAAATAATTCGGTAAAATCTCAAAGGCAAAAATCCGCCTCTCACTATGCTTAACGCGGTGAGGAGGCGGATTCTCACAGAAAAACCCAAAGTATCTGAAAAAATTTTGCGGCCTTTTGGTGCGGAGGATATTCTATGCCTCCAACAAGAAGCCCTCCCGCTCCACAATATCCCGGATCAGCCGGCGTCCCCGGCTGATCCGGGTACTGACCGCCGTTTTACTCAGGCCCAGCTTGGCGGCGATCTCTCCATCGGAGTACCCAGACAACAGTTTCATCTCCATGACGGCCCGGTAGGTCCGGGGAAGCCGGGCAAAGCTGTCCACCAGCGCATGGTAGTCGCTGATGGACTCCGACGGCTCGGCAAGGCCGTCCCAATCCTCCAGCGGGGCTTCTCCCTTCTGCTTCCTCTGGAGCGAAATGGCTTCATTTCTGGCGATGACCGCAACCTGCGGGGCCAGATCCTTTGCCGAAGTGTTCTGAAACCTGGAAAATTTTTTGATGATTCGCAAAAAAGCGTTATGCACCGCGTCCTCCGCATCCTGGCGGTTGTGCAGGATGCCGTCCGCCACACGGTACATGAGACTGCGGTATTTCAGGTAAATCTGCTCAAACTTCACCTTTTCCTCCGGTGTGTCGAGCATTTGCAGATAGTAGACCAGCATCGGCAGTCCCTCCCGTTCCCGGAATCTGGGCATGGTTCAGGTATATAACCTCTTATCTATTATCGGCAAATGGGGCGAAAAATTAAGTTTTGTAAGGAATAGGGGGTGGTTATGTCTATTTACGGTGCGTCCACCCGGCAGATGGTGGCCCGCCGGGTGGGAGTTATGGTTCGCTGGGTTCATCCAAGTCGAAGCCTGGGACAATGGTAGTGTCGGGGTATTCGGTGGGAGGAATGCCCTTATCGGGAAGGTTCTGTGAATGATCTGCTATGAGACCTTCCTTTGTTATAGCTAACTCAACGTGATATGCATAGACCTTATTTTCATATCCTCTGTTAGCGTCATATTTCTCATAGACACCAAAGCCAACCTCAATGATAGAGCCAACCGGCCATTCAATATCGCTCGTTTGAATTTCACCATAGCCATAGCTGCTTCCATCATCAATCACGATTTCTGTATTGTTTTCTCTAAAAATAACGGTTAATTCTGCACCAGATGGGAATATGCTGCTATTCCCTGTATCAACTAAAACAGCTTTGAAACCATCGCTTTGCCATTCGACCAACTCAACATTTATAATTTCTAAATGAGCTCCGGTGGTGAGCCGTTCTGGCTTATCTTGATGCAAAATAATAACACTTAGGCTGATTATAACACACAAACAAGCCGCCATAGCCCCCCATTTGATTGACTTACTGTATTTGGTTCGTTTATACATCTTCGCATCTTGCACCGCCTCATCGTTAATCGCTCCAATAGCGTCCAAAATATTTTCAACTTTCATTACAATAACGCCTCCCTTTCCAAGCTGTTTAGAAGATTTTTTCGTTGTCTGTGTAATATCATTTTCACTTTGCTTTGTGAAAATCCAAATCTTTGGGCAATATCTGCAATCGGGTCAAGATACCAATATCTGCAAATAAAAACCCGGCGTTCCATAGGTGATAGCGACATAACAAAATTGTCAATTAGCTGTGATAATTCTGCGGCCTCCACCTCATGCTCTACGCTTTGATTAGACGGAATACAGTCAGACAATTCATCAAGTACCAGCACAATCTCACCGCCGCCCCGCTTTTCCGCAGTACGACCTCGCCATTTATCAATAGATATTCGCCGCGTGATTTTCCCTAAAAATGTTGAGAGGATAGACGGACGATGGGGAGGAATATTATTCCATGCGTCAAGGTATGTATCATTTACACTTTCATCTGCGTCCTCAACATTTCCAAGAATGTTATAAGCGATGGAATAGCAGTAATTTCCGTACTTTTTAGATGTTTCTGATATTGCATTTTCGGAGCGCGCCCAATAAAGATTGACAATGCTATAATCTTCCATTTCCATACCTCCTTTGCCCTCAGATAGAGCTCTTCACCTATCTACTCGAAAAATAATCGGGTAGGTCACAAAAATTTTGAAAAAAATTTAGAAAAACCGAACAAACATATTTTCCCTATATTGTATTGCTTTTTAGCGGCTTTATCAATGTTAGCTTTTGTGGAACGAATAGGGCGCAGGACATATAAACATACCACCCCCTTGCCGAACACGCCCGGAAACCCTTGATATAAGCGGCTTTCAAATGGCTAAATGCTAACAGTCCAGCCGTGGGAAATAAGCGGTTTTACAGCGCGTTCAACCCTATCCCCCCGCCCTTTCCCATTCATGGGAAAGGGGGCGGCTCTGGAGGATATATCCCCCGCCGCGCC